>R26__coassemble_897_pt1 | contig 16317 bp, 16 predicted proteins | sample R26__metabat2_low_PE_056 | metagenome-assembled genome bin R26 | reverse complement strand
TTTGAATAATTATTCACTTAACTATTTATAGTCTCCACGTCTAAATGCATCTAAACGTGTTTTAAACTCTCTCCTATTTGATTTAGAAGCATAGTAGAGCATCATCAACTTCTTATTTGTGGATTTACGGAATCTAATCGGCTTTTTGTAGTTTGTATCATTACCATGAACACTGCTTAAGTAATATGTCGCCTTCACATCACTGGCATACTCGTGGTCAAGTGCCTTAGGGAAGTACGAGCAATAAATCTTCTTACCTTCAAGTAATGGTAATAAATCCTCCAACGTCTTTATGTACTCATTAAGTGGAAGTGGAGTTGGCAAAAGCTGAATTCCAAGAGGTGCGATAACATCACCCACTACGGCAATCTTATTATGATCGTCAAGGAAGCAGGTGCTGCCTTTTGTATGAGAAGGTGTAGATACAGCTTTGATTGTGCGACCTCCAAGGTCAAATCCATGTTCAAGTTCGCTCTTTGAAAGAGCCACGAACTTAGGGTTTTGATCTGTATCCTTGCCCGCTTTTCCCGTATGAGCGATAACAAATCTTGAAATCTTGTTATACACCTTTGCAAGGTCTTTATCAGACTTTCCAATCTTTACCTCACCGAACTGGCCCGCTCCACCTGTAGAGCCGAAGTGTGCATGTGTACATACGACAGTGAGTGGCTTATCTGTGAGCTTTAAGACCTCATCTTTGAGATTTCCAAATCCAAGACCTGTATCTACAAGAAGTGCTTCCTTCTTACCTATAAACAAGAAAGACTGAAGTACATAGTCCGTTGTAATCCTATATGTATCATGGGCAAGCTTCTCTGTCTTCTGAGAGATGAGAATCTTCTCCTTAAGTTTCTCCCTAAGCCAAGTTGAGTTATACAACTTCTTAAAAGCACCAAGACTCGTAGACTTAGCAGCTGACTTGATATTCTTTTTTGCTGAGTTTAACCAAGGTATTTCTGGCCAACCCACATTCGCCCACTGGCGGTCATCTGTAATCTTAGGTAACTTCATTAAAACTCCTCATTAATTGGCATAGTTGCTCTTGCATTCAAATCAAGTGTTACACGTGACCCTGAAATGTATTCGTAGTAGCCCTGTGCGCCGACCATTGCAGCATTGTCTCCACAGAGTTTGAGGTCTGGCATATAGAGTTCCCAACCATGTGAGTCGCAGCACTTCTGCATCTCCCTACGGAGTACAGAGTTTGCGGATACACCTCCTGCAAGCACTATCTTATCATATTTAAATTCAATTGCTGCCTTCTCAGTATTCTCAACAAGTGAGCGTACTACTGCAGCTATAACGGAGGCGCCCATATCCTCAACGGATACTGTCTCCCCTTTCTGTTCACATTTATGAACTGTGTTAATAACAAATGTCTTAAGTCCAGAAAAACTGAAATCATATGGTGCACCCTCAACTCTTGGATGAGGCATCTTGTATGCTGTAGGGTCACCTGATGCTGCGGCCTTATCAAGGTTAAGTCCGCCAGGATACGGAAGTCCTAAAGTCCTTGCGGACTTATCCATACACTCGCCTGCAGCATCATCTCTTGTGCAGCCGATGATGTTGTACTCAGTATATGACTTAACCTCAACGAGGTGAGTATGTCCACCTGAGACTACGAGTGCAAGGAATGGTGGTTTCAAATCAGGAGAAGTGATGTAGTTTGAAGCGATGTGGGAGCGAAGATGGTGAACTGGAACCAAAGGCTTATCAAACTTTAAGGACAAGCCCTTTGCGAAGTTCACGCCTACAAGGAGCGCGCCGATAAGGCCAGGTGCTGCAGTTATAGCTATGGCATCGATATCATCCATAGTGCATCCAGCATCTGATAGTGCCTGCTCAGTTATCTGTGAGATAGCCTCAGTATGTCTTCTTGATGCTATCTCCGGCACTACGCCTCCATAGAGTTTGTGTTCCTCAACCTGCGACGCAATAACAGATGACAGAACTTTTCTGCCATCCTCAACTACAGCTGTCGCAGTCTCGTCGCACGAGCTCTCAATTGCCAAAATCTTCATCTATTCAAAACCTCTTTGTCATTATTAAAGCGTCCTCGTCTGGATCACGATAAAAGCCAGGTCTTGTTCCCTCAATCTGGAAACCGAGCTTCTTATATAATCCAATCGCAGGCGCATTTGAGTATCTTACTTCAAGCGTTACAAATGATACTCTATTAAGCTCTGCAATAGCAAGTACTTTTTCAACAAGGGCTGTACCTACGCCAAGTTTTCTCGCGCTCTCCGTTACAGCAATATTCGTAATAGAGGACTCATCCATCACAGTGTATGAGCCAATATATCCAACAACAGTACCATCGTCATCCACTGCAACGTAGAAATTAGCACTAGAGTTGTTGTAGTACTCTTCAAAATTATCAAGTGTCCAAGGATGAGCAAAGCACTCGGTCTCAAGATCAACCAAGTTGCTCATGTTGGTCCTGTTCATATCTACTATCTTCATCCTTTTGCCTCATACCATGTCTTACCGATGTGTGCGTCAGAGAGAAGAGCAACCTTTAAGGCACAAGCATTCTCCATCTCTTCCTTCACAATAGCGCAGACTTTCTCCGCCTGGTCTAATCGAGCTTCTACAAGAAGTTCATCGTGAACCTGCATGATAAGTTTTGCGTCAAGGTTCTCGTCTAGAAGACGGTTGTAAACCTTAATCATCGCAATCTTGATTATGTCTGCTGCTGTGCCTTGAATTGGCATGTTGCGGGCAACACGCTCGCCGAAGGCACGGAGCATATGATTTGAGGATGTGAGTTCAGGAAGGTAACGACGGCGCTCATAGAGTGTCTTAACATAACCATTCTGTTTTGCTTCCTCAATTACGTTCTTCATATAGTTGTCGACACCGGAGAAGTTATCAAGGTAACCCTTGATATAATCCTGTGCCTCTGCACGGCTTACACCGATATCCTTAGCAAGTGAGAAGGCACCGATACCGTATACGATACCGAAGTTAACTGCCTTTGACCTGCTTCTCATTACAGGAGTTACTTCCTCAAAAGGAACTTTGAATACCTGTGATGCAGTTACTCTGTGGATATCCTCGCCACTCTTAAATGCTGCAATCATATTTGCGTCATCAGCCATATGAGCAAGAACACGAAGTTCAATTTGGCTGTAGTCGGCATCAATCAAGGTGTAACCCTCTTTAGCTACAAAGAACTTACGAAGTTCTGAGCCCAAAGGTTTTCTAACTGGTATGTTCTGGAGGTTAGGCTCTGCTGAGGAGATTCTACCTGTCCTTGTCTCAGTCTGATTGAGAGTTGAGTGGATACGTCCATCCTCTGCGATGCATGCAACAAGGCCATCACAGTAAGTTGACTTAAGCTTTGCTAACATGCGGTACTCGAGAATATCTGCAACTACTGGGTAGTCATCTGCAAGTTCCTCAAGGACATCAGCAGCAGTTGAGTATCCACTCTTAGTCTTCTTTTTGCATGGAATACCGAGTTTCTCAAACAATGCCTCGCCGAGCTGCTTTGGAGAATTCAAGTTGAACTCGAAGCCACACTCATCATAGATCTTCTGAGTCATCTCATCCACACGGGCTGAGATAACCTCGCCGAAGGCTATAAGTCCTTCCCTATCAACACAGAAACCCACATTTTCCATTGAAGCCAAAACTTCGGCCAATGAGATTTCCATAGCGAGAAGATCAGCCTGGTTGTTATTATCAATCTGTGCCATGAGCTTCTGAACCAAAACTTCAAAAGAACCTGCACCATATTCCATGATTAATCTGTCAACAGAATAATCATTTGCAGAAGGATTCAAGATATAAGCAGCGAGTGCAGCATCAAAAACGATGCCCTTAATCTCAATACCCTTCTTAAACCCATATGCGTAAATCGACTTAGAATCTGCCACGAATTTCTTTATTCTACTATCACCCAGGTCATCTGCCATACCGTCAAGAACAGCCTCAGAAGAATCTAAAATATACAAATTTCCATTATTTGTAAAGCTATTTTCCTTTACAGGAGACTCAAATGTCACCTGCTCAGGCTGAACTGGCTCTGTTCTAAGACCCAACTGGTCTATCATCTTAAACATCTCAAGTGACGCAAGCATGCGTGATGCAGCGGCAGGGTCGCCCTTTGAAATCCTATATGTATCAAGGTTTCTGTCAATTGGAACCTCAAGGCAGATAGTGCCGAGTTCACGTGAGAGATATGCATTATCTTTGTCATTCTCAAGCTTCTGCTTAACACCCGGCTTGATATCAAGTGTCTCTAAGTTCGCATAGATGTTATCAAGACTCTCAAATCTCTGGATCAAATCCTGAGCAGTTTTCTCACCTACACCAGCAACACCTGGAATACAGTCGGATGAGTCACCCTGGAGTGCCTTGATGTCTATCATCTGCTTAGGTGTTACACCATAAGTCTCCTTAATATACTCTGGAGTGCAACGGGTTGTAACAGTTCTACCCATCTTTGTTGTAGGCAGAATGACAGTTACGTTGTCCTTGATAAGTTGGAAACTGTCGCGGTCGCCTGTAGCGAGGTAACACTCGTCGTCTGCTCCACATGCAGCAGACAACGTACCCAAGATGTCATCTGCCTCATAGCCAGACAGCTCAACGCATTTGAAGCCGAGCAATAAAAGCAGTTCTTTCAGAACTGGCATCTGCTCAGCGAGCTCGTCTGGCATACCATGGCGGTTAGCCTTGTAGCCATCGTACATCTTATGTCTAAAAGTCGGATCCTTTAAGTCAAACGCAATAGCAACTGCATCCGGCTCAACCTCCGCCTTTATCTTTGTAAGTATTGTGAGGAAACCATAGATACCGTTGGTATACCTACCATCTTTCGTGGTAAGCAATTTAATACCGTAGAACGCACGGTTAACTATGCTGTTTCCATCAACTACAAGTAACTTCATGACAAGTCCTCAACTAACTCAAATCTATACTTCTGTGAAACATCAGGATACTTTGAATGATCAACCTCTGATAAAAACATTGAAAGAGGTCTAACCCAAAGTGAGCCGTCACCGTAGAGTTTTCTGTATACGACTACGTCCTCTTCAGTCTCAGAGTCCTTAGCTATCTCCTCTACGAGATAATAGTTACCTTTAAAGTGTCTGTAGATACCGTGAACTTTAATCTCTCTCATCACATTATCTCCTTACTGTCGAGTACGATAGTGAATGGGCCGTCATTTAAAAGTGATACTTTCATATCAGCTCCGAAACTACCACACTGTACATTTGGTACAACCTTCTTGCACTCTGAGATGATATACTCATACATCTCATTTGCAAAGTCAGGTGCACCTGCATCAATAAATGAAGGTCTGAATCCCTTCTTACAATTTGCATAGAGAGTGAACTGAGATACTAAGAGTAAAGAGCCGTCAACCTGATCCAAAGACAAATTAGTCTTATCCTCAGCATCATCAAAGATACGAAGGCCTACAAGTTTATGAATCATCTTATCTGCAATCTCCTTAGTGTCGCCATCAGCCACACCTATAAGAACCAAAAAGCCCTTATCAATCGCACCGATTATCTCACCATCAACGGTAACTGACGCTGAGTTTACTCTTTGAATTACAAACTTCATAGTATCTCTCCTAAAATTTATGTCACCTATTATAACATAAAAGTAGTATAATTATAACTGTGTGAAAACACAAAAATTCATTTTAAGGAGATTGCTGTTTGAGAAACAACATCTTGGAGATTGTAACACTCTAAAATATTAATATTTTGGAGGATTACAATGTCAAAAATCAATTTCCGTTTAGAAGAAAAACAGGACTACAGAAAAGTTGAAGAACTAGTCCGCAACTCGTTTTGGAACGTCTATTGCCCAGGTGCTAAAGAGCACTATGTCTTGAACAAGTTTAGAAGCCGCGATGACTTCGTAAAAGAACTTGACTACGTTATGGAACTCGATGACGAAATCATCGGTCAGAACATCTTTGTTAAAGCAAGTGTTAAGACTGATGACGGAGCCTTCCTCCCTATCCTCTCAATGGGTCCAATCTGTATAAAGAATGAACTCAAGAGAAAAGGATATGGTAAACAGCTCCTTGACTACACCTTGGAAAAGGCAAAGGATTTGGGCTACGGTGCCGTAATGTTTGAGGGCAATATAGACTTCTATGGCAAGAGTGGTTTCACCACTGCTTCCACCTTTGGTATCCGTTATCCAGACTTCCCTGAAGATGAGTCAGCAGACTTCTTTCTCTGCAAGGAACTCATCCCTGGATATCTTGATGACATAACCGGCGTCTACGTACCATCAGATGGCTACCTAGTTGCCGATTTAGATCCCGAGGGCTTTGAAAGCTATGATGCAACCTTCCCACCAAAAGAGAAGTTAAAACTTCCAGGACAGCTATTCTAAACAACGAAAGCCAGGTCACACATAAGACCTGGCTTTTTGTTGACATTAAAAATACAATTAATTAGACTTGAATTAGAGGTGAGGCAAATGAACAACGAAACCTACTATGAGATGATATTTAAATAGACACATCATGTCTAGTTTGCGATAATACGGCATTTCTCGCTTTGTGTCGTGTTAGAAAACTTTGACATTTGCTACTATGTGCTTGAAGGGAGGGCCAAAAATGGACCAAAGAAAAATAGGAGCGCTTCTTAGAGACCTTCGAAAAGAAAAAGGGATTACTCAGGAAGAACTTGCAGAAAAAATGATGGTATCTAATCGTACCGTATCCCGTTGGGAAACAGGAAGTAATCTTCCAGACATTGAAATCCTTATAGAATTATCAGATTTTTACAAAGTAGACCTTCGAGAGATCCTCGATGGTGAAAAGAAAGGCGAGAAAATTATGGACAAAGATTTAAAAGAAACAATCATTAAAGTAGCAGACTACAAAGAAGAAGAAAAAAAGAGATTTGTTAAGTTCATCAACATCGTTCTTATCATTGCTTTCGTACTCGGTACAATCAATATGGTAATTGATTTTGTTGATCCACAGAATACTACAGCAGTATTTGATTTCTTCCACGGCTTCTGCGGTGGCGTCTCATACGCAGCACTCGCTGCCGGCGTTATCGGAACAAGTCAGAAGCTCTTAAATGCTTTCACAAAAACAAAATAAGTATAGAGCAAACAAAAAGAGCCAAGGTTTTAAACCTTGGCTCTTTTATCTTATTCAGAAACAAGTGGCACATAAAGAGTTTTGAAGAAACTCAAAAGTGTCATTGAAATAAGAAGACTTGCAACGATATCAGTTACCCAATGCGCACCTGAAAACAAGCGACAAACAACAGTACCTGCAAGAATAAAAATACATACGATTTTCAAAACCTTTAAAAGTTTCTCATTCTTGATATATTTTGGGAGAACCATAATGATTGATCCCATTACTGTTGCAGCCATAAGTGTGTGCGATGATGGGAATGAAGCTTCAAGAGTAGTCTCATCATTTGGAATTACCGGTCTATAATTTAGGGCGAGTTTGTCAAATCCAATATACATTGCAAAGATAACAACAAACAATGCACCAAGCAAAAGAATTCCCTTGTCTACACCTTTAAAACCTTTTCCTTTTATCAGTTGGTAAAGGCCAAGGCAGGCAAATGCACCTACACCTAAAATCGAGAGATATCCCAAATAATCTGAGACTTTATAGAGTAATTCATTAAATCCAAACTGTCCTGCAAAAGCGCCATTAATAGTTTTAAAGCCAACTGTTGTACCATTTGGTCCGATAGCACCAATGTCCACCGTTAAAAACAGTGCACAAAATATCACTGTAATCACGAGAAAAATAATTGGCTGTTTAAAATCTTTAAATGATAATTTCATCTGTCTTCTTCTTTCATTAGTTTTCAAAGATTATATCACTCTTTAACAGGAAGTGCGATAGTTACTTTGAATAGATCTCCATCAACAGAGATATCAAAACGTCCGCCTTGAAGTTCTGTCAAGGATTTGGCAATCGAGAGTCCAAGACCAGAGCCATCGGAATTACGCGCCTCATCGCCACGAACAAATCGATCAGTTAAGCGCTCAACATCAAAGTTCATCTCATCCTTTGAAACATTTTTCATTGAAAGCAATGCGAATCCATCCGCCTCTTTAACATCCAAGAAGACACGAGTATTTGGCATGGCATATTTTTTTACATTTGAGAATAAATTCTCAATAATACGATATGTCTTTTGACCATCAACATTTACATAAATCGGTTCATCTGGAAGGTTGAGTTTAAGCTCTAAATTCTCCTGAGATAAAGTATCTTCATACTCACCAAAAACCTGCTGGGTGAGTTCGTTCAAATTGATAGTGACAATATTAAGCGTAACATTTCCGCTCGATGCTTTTGCAGCCTCAACGAGATCCTCAACAAGTTGCTTGAGTCTCTGTGACTTCTCATCTAAAACATTTATATACTCATTTGCTGTTGCATCCTCAATGTCACATTCTTTTAAAAGATTTGTGTAAGTAATAATGCTTGTGAGAGGAGTTTTAAGATCATGTGATACGTTGGTGATAAGTTCAGTCTTCATTCGTTCAGACTTAGTTGCCTTATCAACAGCAATATTGATGCCACTAGTAAGATCATTTACACTCTCACCCATCGCCTTCAATGCAAATGGCATAGCCTCAACATTAACCGAGAAGTCATAATCACCTTTTTCTGCTTTTGTAAGTGCAGAAGAGATAGAATCGAGACCTGTCGAAAGTTTTCTGACATAGAGGAAAGCAACTACTGAAAGCAAAATATCAGCTATTGTACCAATAATAGGAATCACGCTAAAACATGCCATCAATACAACATAAACTACAAATGCAGTAAAAATATTTTTCTTAATATCCTTATGTGAAATAGTTTCAAGGCCTGAGTTAATCCAAGTTTTAAACTTACCCCAGTTACTAATAATAAGGATATATATCAATGTATTTTTCCAAAAATGTCTATTTTTAACTTGTCTAGCCGTCGACATAAGCCACTCATCAAATATAAGTACAGCTGGAGCCGAAATTAGGGTCATTGAAAGATTTGGAGTAAATGACCTATTCATCGCCTGTCTGTAATAGAAGAATATTGGAACAAAAACAAAGGCTATAGCAAATGCAAATGAAAAAATGAAGTGAATGCTATTTGGCACCTTGTCTAAAATGGTGTACTTAATCTTTCCATCCTCTTGTCTCTCTCCTGCAGTTACAGCAAGCAAAACGAAGCAAAGAATCAACGACACGAAACTAAAAACAAATATAGTTATATTCTGATCTAAGTTCTCATTTTTAGTCTGCCAGGCGTTAAAGATTTTTGTGAAATCATCACCAGGATTTGCAGATACCTCAGTGACGTTAGCATAAACTACTATGTCATACTGCTGTGGATCAAGACTTCCAAAGCAATAATTAAACTTGCCCACCTCATCGTAGACATATTGAATATTGCCTTTGTCGTCATAATACCAAGTAGTAATATCATTTCCACGCATAAAAGTATCGGCAAGAAGTGCGCCAGTTTCAAAATCGCCATCAATAACTGAAGCAAAGTACTCCGTGTCAGAATTATACTTAGTTTTTGCCTGCCCTACGGTATCAACTCCGTCCATATTTGTATAAACTTGGTTTGTATTCTTATTTACAATAAAATACTTATAGTTATCAAGGGAAGCAAGTTCCTTCTTAATTCTTTTATATTTAGCTTTATAATCTGATTTTTCAGTTGCAATCTGCTGACGCATAGCAACATCATTTTCTTCTTTTATGGCATCTCTATCAATATTGGCATATGCAAGTGGGAATCCCTTGTAATAATAGTTTTCACCCCTCTTAGTAAGACCATAAATCTCATTGCCACCAATACTAATAGGTTTTTCATCAGCTTTGATCTGATTCTCTGATGAGAATTTGATTATTAATTTTTGATTATCAAAATTTGGATATTGGTAAACCTCACGATCTTCATCATAATAATACTCAGCATCTACCCAATCTATAGCTTCGCTTAATACATCATATGTATAAAGGTCTTCATAATAATCAATAATTTCTGCTTCTCTTTTAGCCCAACCCTCACCAGATTTTACATATTCATCATTTTTATACTCTGTTGCGAGTGTTATGGCATTATCAGTTTCAGTACGGATTTTCTCCGCATATTTAGAAGTGCCATTTGAAAACACTGTTTTTGACGTCTGGAGATTCCAAATACCATAGTCATTCCAGTTATCTAAATAAAAATCAAACAGATGTTGACCGTAATAATATGTACCTATGAAAAATAGCACAGATAATAAAATGAGTATTAGCTTTAAAAGTCGCTTGCTATGAGTCTTTATCGATTTTGTAGCCAATGCCCCACACCACCTTTATATACTTTGGATCTTTAGGATTAATTTCTATTTTTTCGCGGATTCTACGAATGTGTACAGTTACAGTCTTTTCTGTGGATAAGGCTTCCTCATTCCATACAGCTTCGTATATTTGATTTGTTGAGAGTACATGTCCCATGTTCTCCATGAGATAAAGAAGGATTTTAAACTCTGTCGCAGTAACTTTTATTGGTTCTCCGTCAACAGTTACAGTCTTTGCCTCCGTGTCGAGTTCAAGTCCACCTGACTTTAAAACAGTGTCCTTGACATCAAGACTGCCAAGACTTGTGTATCGCCTTATCTGTGACTTTACACGTGCTACAAGTTCAAGTGGATTAAAAGGCTTAGTCATATAATCGTCTGCACCAAAAGAGAGCCCAGCAATTTTATCTGTGTCCTCTGATTTTGCTGAGAGCAAAATAATTGGAATATTCTTACTCTTACGTAACTTTGCTGTTGCTGTAATACCATCCATCTCAGGCATCATGATATCCATGATTACGCAATGGAGTTCAACATTTTCAGCAATAGTCAATGCCTCAATACCATTTGAAGCTACATAAACTTCGTATCCCTCATTTTCAAGATAAATGCTAATCGAATCGACAATAGCTTTATCATCGTCACATACTAGTATGTTGTACATCTCATTTTCCTCCACAAAAAAATGTCCTTGCACTTATTATAGTACAAGGACACCGAAACAACAAATATAAGGCTTTCTTACAAAAATATTACATTTGGGGCTAATCGCGGGCATCTATTTCTTTCCTACTAAAATCAATAACTACAGTCGTATATTTTGATATCTCTGAATCAATTGAAATTTTATGGCCCATCCTATTTAAAACTTCGTGGCAGAGATAAAGTCCTATACCCGTAGCTTTCTTATCCTCTCTACCATTATAACCAGTAAATCCACGCTCAAACACACGAGGCAAATCCTCTTTGGCAATACCAATACCCGTATCGGTGATACTGATAGCCTGGTTTGAGGTCTTTTTTATGGTTATAGTTCCGCCTGGATTTGTATACTTGAGCGAATTTGAGAGAATCTGCTCGATGGCGAACTGAAGCCATCGTTCATCTGTCACCACCTCAAATTCGCATTCCTCATAAGAAAGAGAAATCTTCTTTGAAATAAAAAGTTTTGCATTTTTCTTCAAAGCAACCTTTATAACCTTATCAACATCTGTTTTTCTAAGTACCAAATCATTTGAATTTGAATCAAGCTTCAAAAACGTCAAAACCATATCGACATACTGCTCGATTCGCATGAGTTCAAGCTCCAAGTCATTTGTATCGTCTTCAGATGTCTGAAGAATCAGACGCATCGCTTGAATTGGTGTTTTTATTTGGTGCGCCCAAATCGTGTAATAATCGACCAAATCTTTGTAACGATATGAGATCTCATAATCACTTTCCTGCTTTGCGCGCCAAAGTATTGAAAGTAGTTCTGTATAATCATTTGTTATCTTATCTTTAGGCTCAGGAAGCCCATCAATACTAACTTTTATCTTATTTTTTAAACTTTCAAGCGACTTTGTAAAGTTCTTAAACTTTACAAAGTCGACGATTCCTAATGCAATTGCACAAACCATTGAGAGAAGAGCAGCATAAAACGTCGCATTTAAGGGATTTTCATAGAGCCAGTTTGTGATAATAAAGCATGAGAAAGACATTGCCAATAATAAAATTATTGGCATTCTCATTTTCAAATAATCTTTAAGCAATTTCACGGCTCATTCCCCTTTAGATTAATCGATGATATAACCTACACCCTTCTTCGTGACTATATAATCTATAAGACCGACCGCCTCAAGTTTCTTTCTAATACGAGTCATGTTCACCGAGAGAGTATTCTCATCGACAAATTCCTCACTCTCCCAAAGATATGCCATTATAGCATCTCTCTCAACAACTCTTCCTCTATTTTCCAAAAGAATCTCTAGTATCTTATGCTCGTTCTTAGTAAGTTCTATCTCCTGACCATTAAAAGTAACAGTTAAATTATCAAGATTTAGCACAAGGCCTTTATGCGAAATAAGATGCGAATTTGTACCAAAGTCATATGTACGTCGAAGCATTGCCTGAACCTTAGCCATAAGTACATTCATATCGAATGGTTTTGCAATAAAATCATCGGCGCCCATGCTCATGGCCATTACTATATTCATATTATCAGATGCGGATGATATGAAAATTACTGGTACCTTTGAAACCTTTCGAATCTCGCCACACCAGTAGTATCCATTAAAAAACGGCAATGTAATATCCATCAAGACGAGTTGTGGCTCGAAAGCCACAAACTCATCTAAGATATTTGAAAAATTATTTGCAACATAAACTTCACAGCCCCAGGCCTCAAGACCCTTTTTTATGCTGGCTGAGATTGAACTGTCGTCCTCAACTATAAATATTTTATACTTCGCACCATCGTGAAAAAGGTTTACTTGCATAAGTACCTCCAAAGTCAATTTACAATCTTATAATAAGTCTTCGATGTGAAACTGTAAACAACCGCATAGATAATCGCATAAATTGCGCAAGTAATGGCGCAGCAGATCACTACGAGTTTAATATTTGTAATTGCAAAAGCTGATAAGAGATGAATAAGAATCGGCAATGCAAATCCCATATGACAGAATGCAACTAAAAGTGGAAGGAAGAAGAGAGTAAGCACCTGACTCTTAATAGTACTCTTAACTTCGCTCTTGTCCATTCCCACTTTCTGCATGATTTCAAAGTTGCGTTTATCATCATAGCCCTCAACTATTTGCTTATAATACATAATAAGTGCTGTGGCCATGAGGAATAATACACCGAGGAATGTTCCAAGGAATAAGAAACTTCCTGTAAACTCTGCAAAATCATTTGCCGCATCCTGACGGAGATCTGAATTTATATTATGATTTTCAGTTCCGTCAACGAGTTCATTTATAGCCTCTTTGTATTCATCATAAAACTTATGCTCGTCTTTCTCACTGCATTTGAGGTCAAAGTTTATATCAATATCAGGGATAGAAGCTAACATACCATCAGTATTTTCATATGCGGCTTTTTGAAGTTTATTTATGATTTCATATGTCTCCTCATCTGGAACAATAATTGCAGATGAATCTGTTGCAATAACTGACATAAGACCTTTTGGCTTAGAAAGATCTAAATCTATCACCTTAAACTCCTTGCCAAATAATGTTATATCTTTTGGCATTTCAAAAGTTGATGCACCAATATAGAGAACTCCACTTTCAAGATTTTCTGGAAGTTTCAATTCATAAAAAGATTCAAAATCTTCTGGCATGTACAAATCAAATGTTGTTAGAGAAGCTCCAACAAAACCTACATCAAAGTCGTTATCTTTTCTTCCGCAAGTGATTTCAAGAGTTTCATATTCAGCATAGTTTTCAATTTCTATGCCTGTTTTCTTTGATACATCATATGCAATATCATGTGCCTTATCACGTAAGTTTTCATCTATAACCCCGTAATAAGTCGTGCTAACTTCCCGGTTATAACGAGTTTTAATAATGTCATTAGCACCGGCATAAAGTGATACAGTTGTACCAATCATTACGATAACCATCGTTGAAAGAATACAGATATTGGCAAGACCAAGACCATTCTGCTTCATTCTGAAAAGCATACCTGAAATTGAAGCAAAGTGATTTGATTTATAGTAATAATTCTTATTCTTCTTAAGAATTTTTAGGATAGCAATAGTACCTGAAATAAAGAGGCAATATGTACCAATAATTACAAGCACTACAGCAAGGAAAAACAGAGTGATAGCGTGATAAGCATCCTCACAAGTAATGGATATAACATATCCTGCAATTAAACTAATTAATCCAAACACTGTGAGAACCCATTTTTCCTTTGGTTCCTTCTCACCACTCTTTTGAGCTGAGAGAAGTTCAAGTGGCTTGACCTTTAAAACCTCTACAATATTCTTAATGAGAATCGCAATGTATATAAGAGCAAAAAGAATAACTGTTTTTGTTACAGCTGGCATCGAGAACTCAAAAACAAGAGGTGTTACAAAAGCGACAATTCTATTCAATGCTAAGAAAAGGAGCTTATTTATAAGAATACCAAATCCAATTCCAAGCATAAGTGAGATAATCGCAATAATTAGAGTTTCAATGATAATCAAAACTGTAATATGGCGTTTTTCCATACCCAAAATGTTAAAGAGACCGAATTCCATTTTTCGTCTTCTAATAAGGAAACTATTGGTATAGAAAAGGAAGATGGCGCTAAAGAGTAATACTACTGGAAGGCCAAATCCCATAAGTTGTCTAAAGCTTGCGCTGTCTGGAAGATTTGAATTGTTTACAAAGCTCTGCAATGTAAAAAACATTGTAATGGTGATGAACGAAGTCAAAATGTAAGGAACATAAAACTTTGCGTTCTTTACGATATTCGTCCAAGCCATCTTAAAATAGAAGGCTATCTTACTCACGTGATCCACCACCTGTTGCTAAAGTAGTGAGAGCATCAGTGATCTGCTGATACATCTGGTCGCGTGTCTTGTCGCCTCTGTAAATCTGATGGAATACAACACCATCCTTAATGAAGAGAACTCTCTTTGCATGGCTTGCAGCCTTTGTAGAGTGAGTTACCATGAGGATTGTCTGTCCTGCTTCATTGATTGTGTTAAAAAGAGTGAGGAGGCTGTCAGAAGCCTTTGAATCAAGCGCGCCAGTTGGCTCGTCAGCGAGTACTATGTGAGGGTTAGTAATAAGCGCACGAGCAACGGCCGCTCTCTGCTTCTGACCGCCTGAAACCTCAAATGGATATTTATCAAGCAAGTCCTCAATACCAAGCTTCTTAGCTAGAGGTTCAATTCTCTTTTCCATCTCGGAATGAGGCTTGCCAGATAATACGAGTGGAAGATAAATATTGTCTCTAAGTGTAAATGTATCAAGGAGATTGAAGTCCTGGAATACGAAGCCTAAGTTCTCACGGCGGAAAGCTGCGAGATCCTTGTCTTTAATATCAGTAGTTTTCTTACCACTTAAGATAACTTCACCTTTGGTTGGTTTATCGAGAGATGCAAGTATGTTGAGAAGTGTAGTCTTACCTGAACCAGACTCGCCCATAATTGCAACGTATTCACCCTCCTCTACAGAGAAGGAAACATCTCTAAGTGCCTCTACATTGTTGGCACCTGATTTAGTTGTGTAGATTTTTTGAAGGTTTTTAACCTCTAAAAGTGTCATGTGAAATGACCTCCTTTTCGAATTTACACCTTGAGTATAAAACTCAACTTAAATCGGTGCCATTTATCTATCTTACAAAAGAGAAAGGCAACCTTACAGCTTTGTAAGGTTGCCGGAAATTACGCTGCGCCTATCAGATGATCAAACCAAGGACCAAGTGATATTACCCCGCCAAACACAAGGCAATATAGCGCTATAACAAAAGGTTTACACAAGAGAACAGTTAAGATAAAAGTCTTAAAACTCTGTTTTCCAAGTCCACTGAAATATACAAAAATATCATCTGGGAAAAGTGGTGTTGATACAGCTATTGCGTAGAAGATACTGTAGTTCTTCTTGCCTGCAATTCTCTCAACACACTTATTGTAAGCCTTTTCAGAAATAAGTCCCTTTACAAATGCAGGGCCATACGTTTTACCTAACCAGTAACCTATTATTGAACCGATAACATTTCCTACATACATATACAAGAAACCATACCAAGGGCCAAAGATTACTGCTGTTGCAGCAACAACAATTGGCACTGGAAATACCGGTGCAATTACAAGAATAATACGGATTACAATAAATGCTAAAGGAGCGAGTGGGCCAAAATTTTGAATAAAAATACCCAAAGACTCAGCGGAGTCGAAATAACCTTTAACTCGGCCAACAATTAAGAGCACAACAAGAGCTACTATGATAATGAGTACTATAGCACTCAATATGTTTTAAAGACGTTTTGCATTTTGCTCTTGAGTTATACTAATGATTTTTGCGCCAAA
>R26__coassemble_896_pt1 | contig 16317 bp, 11 predicted proteins | sample R26__metabat2_low_PE_056 | metagenome-assembled genome bin R26 | reverse complement strand
CTTTTAAATCAAGCATTATTAACTTCTACTAGTCCTTCTTAGAACGATCAGTCATAATCTGTTCTGCGATTGACTTAGGAACCTCAGTGTAGTGTGAAGGCTCCATAACGTATGAAGCACGACCCTGTGTCTTTGAACGAAGGTCTGTAGCATAACCAAACATGTTAGCAAGTGGAACGAATGCATTGATCATTGTAGCACCGTTTCTTGGTTCCATGCCCTTCATGAGACCGCGACGTGAGTTGATGTCACCAATAACATCACCAACGTAATCGTCAGGTGTTGTAACAGCAACCTTCATCATAGGTTCCATAAGTACTGGAGCTGCTTTCTTCATAGCGTTCTTAAATGCCATAGATCCGCAGATCTTGAACGCCATTTCAGATGAGTCTACCTCGTGGTAAGAACCATCATAAAGTGTTACCTTAACGTCCTCAACGTTGTAGCCAGCAAGTACACCAGAGAGCATTGCGCCCTTGATACCCTGTTCTGCTGCTGGGATATACTCCTTAGGAACAGAACCGCCGACAATAGCGTTTACGAACTCGTAACCCTTCTCTGGGTTAGGCTCAATCTTAATCTTGATATGAGCGTACTGACCAGAACCACCAGACTGTCTCTTGTACTTGCAGTCTTCTTCTGCTTCTGCAGTAATTGTCTCACGGTAAGCAACCTGTGGCTTACCAACGTTAGCCTCAATCTTGAACTCACGGAGAAGTCTATCTACGATAATCTCAAGGTGAAGCTCACCCATACCAGCGATAATTGTCTGACCTGTCTCTTCATCAGTGTAGCACTTGAATGTTGGGTCTTCCTCAGCAAGCTTCGCAAGAGCAATACCCATCTTTTCCTGACCAGCTTTAGTCTTAGGCTCAATTGCTACGCGGATAACAGGATCAGGGAAGTTCATTGACTCAAGGATGATTGGGTGTTTAGGATCACAGAGTGTATCACCTGTTGTTGTATTCTTAACACCAACACAAGCAGCGATGTCACCAGCGTAAACTGTGTCAAGGTCCTGTCTGTGGTTTGCGTGCATCTGAAGAATACGTCCCATACGCTCGCTCTTATCCTTAACTGAGTTAAGAACTGTAGCACCAGCATCAACTGTACCAGAATATACACGGAAGAAGCAGAGCTTACCAACAAATGGATCTGTAGCAATCTTGAATGCAAGAGCTGCAAATGGCTCACTGTCGGAAGAATGTCTCTCTTCTTCGTTGTCGTTCTTAGGGTTAATGCCCTTAATAGCGGCAACGTCTGTTGGAGCTGGCATATAATCAACAATAGCATCGAGAAGTGGCTGAACGCCCTTATTTCTATAAGATGTACCACAGCAAATTGGTACCATCTCATTAGCGATTGTTGCTGTGCGAATAGCGTTTTTAATCTCAGGGATTGTAAGCTCTTCGCCATCTAAGTACTTCATCATAAGTTCTTCGTCAACAGTAGCAACTGCTTCGAGGAGCTCATCATGATACTTGTTAGCAAGTTCTACCATATCAGCTGGGATATCCTCATCACGAACATCCTTACCCATATCATCGTAGTAGATTTCTGCACGCATGTTAACAAGGTCAACGATGCCTCTGAAAGTCTGCTCAACTCCGATTGGAAGCTGAATTGGAACTGCGTTGCACTTGAAACGATCCTTGATCATGTCAAGTACGTTATAGAAGTCAGCACCCATGATATCCATCTTATTAACATAGATCATTCTAGGTACTTGATACTCATCGGCCTGGCGCCATACTGTCTCTGACTGAGGCTCAACGCCGCCCTTTGCACAGAGAACTGTTACAGAACCGTCAAGTACACGAAGTGAACGCTGTACTTCAACTGTAAAGTCTACGTGACCCGGAGTGTCGATGATGTTAATTCTGTGTTCTTTCCAGAAACATGTGGTAGCAGCAGATGTGATTGTAATACCACGTTCCTGCTCCTGAGCCATCCAGTCCATGGTTGCGCCACCGTCATGAGTTTCACCCATCTTGTGGTTAACACCAGTGTAGTAAAGAATACGCTCTGTTGTCGTAGTTTTACCAGCATCGATGTGAGCCATGATACCGATGTTTCTAGTCATTTCTAACGATACCTGTCTAGGCATTATTTACCTCCCATTAAATGCAAACAATGCGCAGATTAATATCTGAAATGTGCAAAAGCCTTGTTTGCTTCTGCCATTCTGTGCATTTCTTCTTTTCTCTTGAATGCTCCACCTGATTCGTTGATAGCATCAAGAATTTCGTTTGCAAGTCTCTCCTTCATTGTTCTCTCTGAACGCTGACGTGAGAAAAGAGTAATCCAACGAAGACCTAATGTCTGTCTCCTCTCTGGACGTACCTCAATTGGTACCTGGTAAGTAGCACCACCAATACGGCGAGCCTTTACCTCAAGCAATGGCATTACGTTCTCCATTGCTTCTTCGAAAACCTCAAGTGGTTCTCTTCCTGTCTTTTCCTTGATGATATCAAAAGCGTCGTAGACAATTCTCTGAGCTACACCCTTCTTACCATCAAGCATAACATTGTTTATTAAACGTGTTACGAGTTTTGAATTGTAAAGCGGATCTGGCAAAACATCACGTTTTGCAATCTGGCCTCTTCTTGGCACTTCGCTTCCCTCCTTCATATTAATGATATCTTAGGTACTCGAGTGACAAATATCTCGTGGCGCCAATGAAAGAGGACTTAATCTATATATAAGTCTCTTACATTGGTTGCTATTAAGCAGCCTGCAAGAAGTTTCTGTCGTTAATCTCGTGTGTTGGTTTAGGCTTTCTTAGCCTTTGGTCTTTTAGCACCGTACTTTGAACGAGCCTGCATTCTGTCAGTAACGCCCTGAGTATCGAGTGTACCACGGATAATGTGATAACGTACACCAGGAAGGTCCTTAACACGGCCGCCTCTAATGAGTACAACACTATGTTCCTGAAGGTTGTGGCCTACACCTGGGATATAAGCTGAAACTTCGATACCATTAGTAAGACGAACTCTGGCAATCTTACGAAGAGCTGAGTTAGGCTTCTTAGGTGTTGCAGTTTTAACAGCTGTACATACGCCTCTCTTCTGTGGAGAATTGTTATCAGTCATAACATTCTTCTTAGAGTTGAGACCCTTACCAAGTGCTGGAGCACCTGACTTCTTAACAGATGTCTGTCTACCCTGACGAACAAGTTGGTTAAATGTTGGCAATCTTTTCACCTCCAATAATAATATAACCTATTTATATTATAGAAAAATATGCGTAGGCAAGATAGTATTTTACCCTATTGGCAAGTCGATGTCAATAGGGTAAATTTACTTATTTTATGTAGTTTTAAAGACTAAATATTAGTCCTCAGTTTCCTCATCACTGAGGTCCTCATCATCGATATCGAGGAAGAGATCAGGAGAGATAGTATTGAACTCTCCGCCAACCTTCTTTGGCTCAACATCGCTGTAGCACTTCATACCTGTACCAGATGGGAGAAGTTTACCAATGATAACGTTCTCCTTAAGACCCTGGAGAGTATCAACTTTGCCCTTAATAGCGGCATCTGTAAGTACTCTTGTTGTCTCCTGGAATGAAGCAGCTGAGAGGAATGAATCAGTTGCAAGAGAAGCCTTTGTGATACCGAGAAGCATCGGCTCGTAAGTTGGAAGAGCAGGCTCTCTGCCCTCTGCCTTAGCGAGTTTCTTGATTCTTCTGTATTCAGCATAGAACTCTGACTTGTCGATTACTGTACCTGAGAGAAGCTCAGATTCGCCGACCTCGTCAACCTTAACTTTCTTCATCATCTGACGGATGATAACCTCGATGTGCTTATCGTTGATATCAACACCCTGAGTACGGTAAGCAGACTGAACTTCACGAATGAGATAATCGTAAACTGCGTCTACTCCCATGATGTCAAGGAGGTCATGTGGGTTGAGTGAACCCTCTGTCAAGGCTTCGCCCTTTGCAATCTCTGCACCATCCTGAATTCTCTGGCGGAGACGGAGACCATAAGGGATGAGATACTGCTTCTCAATGCCTTCTTCAGCATTTGTAACTACAACATACTTACTCTTCTTAATCTCCTGAATTGAAGCAATACCAGCGATTTCAGAGAGGATAGCAAGTGTCTTTGGCTTACGTGCTTCGAAGAGCTCTTCTACTCTTGGAAGACCCTGTGTGATATCTGCTGCAGATGCAACACCACCGGTATGGAAAGTACGCATTGTAAGCTGTGTACCAGGCTCACCGATTGACTGAGCAGCGATAATACCAATTGCCTCACCAACTGTTACAGGACCACCTGTAGCAAGGTTACGGCCGTAGCAGTGCATACATACACCATGCTGTGACTGACAAGTGAGAAGTGAGCGAATCATGATTTCAGCACGCTCGCCTTCCTTTGTGTGTGCCTTAACATAATCAGCAACACGCTGAGCATCATCCTTACGCATCATCTTTGATGCTGACTGGATGAGTTCACCTGACTTCTCATCAACGAGATCATCAAGGAGATAACGACCGTCAAGACGCTCTGAAAGTTCCTCGATTACACGACCATCAGCGTAGATATCGTATACAAGGATACCATCGTGGCATCCGCAGTCCTCTTCACGAACAATGATTTCCTGTGATACGTCTACAAGACGACGTGTAAGGTAACCAGAGTCAGCTGTACGAAGAGCTGTATCTGCAAGGCCCTTACGAGCACCACGAGAAGAAATGAAGTATTCGAGAATGTTAAGACCTTCACGGTAGTTAGCACGAATAGGAATTTCGATTGTTTTACCAGATGTATTTGCAATAAGACCACGCATACCAGCGAGCTGGTTAAGCTGTGAGTCAGAACCACGGGCACCAGAATCAATCATCATGAAGATTGGGTTGTACTTACCGAGGTTGTCCTTAAGACCAGCAGATACGTCCTTTGTACAACGGTCCCAAGCACCAAGTTTAAGTCTAGATGCCTCAGAAGCTGAGAGCATACCACGCTGATAAAGCTTATCGATCTGGTCGATATGAGCCTCAGTTGATGCGATACTCTCCTTCTTAGATTCAGGAATCTTAGCATCTGAAACTGCAACTGTAATACCTGAAAGAGTTGAGTATTTATAACCCTGAGCCTTGATTGCATCAAGAACTACAGATGTTTCGGCAGTGCCGTGGATTTCGATACAACGTTCAATGATTTTACCAAGTGACTTCTTAGTGATAAGCATGTCACATTCGAGAAGGAATTCATTGCCAGGTACTGTTCTATCAACAAAACCAAGATCCTGTGGGATTGGTGCGTTGAAGATAATCTTACCAAGAGTTGTATCTACGAGAGCTGACTTCTCTTCACCGTCGATGACCTTAGTCATACGAACCTTAATCTTAGAGTGAAGTGTGATAGCACCCTCATCAAAGGCCATCTGAGCTTCATCAACATCACGGAATACCTTACCTTCGCCGATTTCGCCGTCCTTGTCGAGTGTCAAGTAGTATGAACCAAGAACCATATCCTGTGTAGGAACAGTTACAGGACGACCATCTGAAGGCTTGAGTAAGTTATTAGCTGCAAGCATGAGGAAACGAGCCTCAGCCTGTGCTTCAGCAGAAAGTGGTACGTGAACAGCCATCTGGTCACCGTCGAAGTCGGCGTTGAATGCTGTACAAGCAAGTGGATGAAGCTTAATAGCACGTCCATCTACAAGCACAGGCTCAAATGCCTGAATACCAAGTCTGTGAAGTGTAGGAGCACGGTTGAGCATTACTGGGTGGTCCTTAATTACCACTTCAAGTGCATCCCAAACCTCGTCCTTTGAACGCTCAACCATCTTACGAGCTGACTTGATGTTACCAGCAACGCCAGTCTCAACAAGACGCTTCATTACGAATGGCTTAAAGAGCTCAAGTGCCATCTCCTTAGGAAGACCACACTGATACATTTTAAGTTCTGGACCTACAACGATAACAGAACGTCCTGAGTAGTCAACACGCTTACCAAGAAGGTTCTGACGGAAACGACCCTGCTTACCCTTGAGCATGTCAGAGAGTGACTTGAGCGGTCTGTTGTTAGGACCTGTTACTGGACGGCCACGACGACCGTTGTCGATAAGTGCGTCAACAGCTTCCTGGAGCATACGCTTCTCATTACGGATAATAATGTCAGGAGCGCCGAGCTCAAGAAGTCTCTTAAGACGGTTGTTACGGTTGATAACTCTTCTGTAGAGGTCGTTTAAGTCTGATGTAGCAAAACGGCCACCGTCGAGCTGAACCATAGGTCTGATGTCTGGTGGAATTACAGGAATTACATCGAGGATCATCCACTCAGGCTTATTACCTGAATTGTTGAATGCGTCAACAACTTCAAGTCTCTTGAGAAGTCTTGCCTTCTTCTGTCCAGAAGCATTCTTGAGTTCCTCACGGAGTTGCTCTGCAAGTGCTGGAACATCGATTTCAGCAAGGAGTTTTTTAATGGATTCTGCACCCATTCCTGCCTCGAACTCGTCCTCGTACTTCTCTCTCATGTCCTCATATTCTTTCTCAGAAAGAACCTGATACTTTTCAAGTGGAGTAGCACCTGGATCTGTTACGATGTAGAGTGCGAAATAAAGAACTTTTTCAAGATTTCTTGGGCTGATATCAAGCATGAGACCCATTCTTGAAGGGATACCCTTGAAATACCAGATGTGTGATACAGGAGCTGCAAGCTCAACGTGACCCATACGCTCACGGCGAACCTTTGCCTTAGTGATTTCAACACCGCAGCGCTCGCAAACTTTGCCCTTATAACGGATTCTCTTATACTTTCCGCAGTAGCACTCCCAGTCCTTTGTAGGACCAAAGATACGCTCGCAGTAGAGACCGTCACGCTCTGGCTTTAAAGTTCTGTAGTTGATTGTTTCTGGCTTTTTAACTTCGCCATATGACCAAGCTCTGATAGCTTCAGGAGAAGCGAGGCCAATTTTAATAGATTCAAATTCAATTTCATTTGTTGCAATTGGTTGAATATCTGTCATTGTAACTCACCCTCCTTAGTCCATATCTTCTTCTGTGCCAATGCCCATGTCGAAATCTGTTGGACCTTCAAGGTCGTCGAGATCATTTGAGAACTCAGCTTCTTCGTCGAATTCCTCTTCAACTACTTCGCCGTTCTCATCGAGTGTTGTAGCGAAACCTTCTGCGCCTTCAGCGTCATTTACAATCTGCTGTGAGAAGTTCTCGTTTTCAACAAGGCGGAAATTGACATCATCTGTATCGAAGTTCTGCTTGAGGTCAATTTCGTTTTCGTCCTTATCAAGAACCTTAACGTCAAGACCAAGTGCCTGGAGTTCCTTAATGAGAACCTTAAATGATTCTGGAACGCCTGACTTAGGTACTGACTGACCCTTAACAATAGCTTCGTATGTCTTTACACGACCAACAATGTCGTCTGACTTAATTGTAAGAATTTCCTGAAGTGTATAAGCAGCGCCATAAGCTTCAAGAGCCCAAACTTCCATCTCACCGAAACGCTGGCCACCGAACTGTGCTTTACCACCAAGTGGCTGCTGAGTAACGAGTGAGTAAGGACCTGTTGAACGAGCATGAATCTTATCATCAACGAGGTGATGGAGTTTGAGGTAGTACATAACACCAACAGTTACAGGGTTGTCGAATGGCTTACCTGTACGGCCATCGATGAGCTGTGTCTTACCAAATCTATGCTCATAAGCAGCATCAATAATTGCATGCTCTTCTTCAGTCTTTGTATTTGCCTTAACGAACTCTACGAGATCTTCAAGAACATAACCCTTCTTCTGGTTCATGTCCTCGTATTTAACTACGAGTTCGCGAATTTTATCTGTGCCGTCTTCAAGGAGCTTAGACTCTGTGAGGAAGTACTGAACATCCTCCTCATGAGCACCGTCGAATACAGGTGTCATGATCTTCCAGCCCTTACGACGAGCAGCCATACCAATGTTAACTTCAAGTACCTGACCGATGTTCATACGAGAAGGAACACCGAGAGGGTTAAGAACAATATCAAGTGGAGTACCGTCTGGAAGGAATGGCATATCTTCCTGTGGAAGGATTCTAGATACAACACCCTTGTTACCATGACGACCAGCCATCTTATCGCCGACCTGAATCTTTCTCTTCTGAGCGATATAGCAGCGAACTACTTTGTTAACGCCTGGTGAAAGTTCATCAGAGTTCTCTCTTGTGAATACTTCAACGTTAACAACGATACCGTACTCACCGTGAGGAACACGGAGAGAAGTATCACGTACTTCACGAGCCTTTTCACCGAAGATTGCACGGAGGAGTCTCTCCTCTGCTGTGAGCTCTGTCTCACCCTTTGGAGTTACCTTACCAACAAGGATGTCGCCAGAGTGAACCTCAGCACCAATACGGATAATACCAAACTCGTCGAGGTCAGCAAGTGCATCGTCACCAACGTTTGGAATATCACGTGTAATCTCTTCTGGGCCAAGCTTTGTATCACGAGCTTCGAGTTCATACTCTTCAATATGAATAGATGTATAAACGTCGTCGCGTACGATCTTTTCGTTGAGGAGAACAGCATCCTCGTAGTTGTAACCTTCCCAAGTCATGAAGCCGATGAGGGCATTCTTACCGAGAGAGATTTCACCGTGGTCAGTTGCAGGTCCATCAGCGATAACTTCTTTAGCTGCAACCTTCTGTCCAAGTGAAACGATTGGGCGCTGGTTTACACATGTACCCTGGTTAGAGCGCATGAACTTGATAAGCTCATATGTGTCGATAGCACCTTTTTCTGTCTCAATTTCAATTGTTGTTGCATCAACGTGGATAACCTTACCAGCATTCTTAGCAAGTACTACTACGCCTGAGTCAACAGCTGCCTTATGCTCCATACCAGTACCAACGAATGGTGCTGCAGTCTTCATAAGTGGAACTGCCTGACGCTGCATGTTAGAACCCATGAGTGCACGGTTTGCGTCATCATTCTCAAGGAATGGGATCATAGCTGTAGCCACAGATACGAGCATTCTTGGAGATACGTCCATAAAGTCAGGGATTGACTTATCAACCTCGTCGAAACCATCACGATAACGGATTGTTACCTTATCACGAAGGAAGTGACCCTTCTCATCGAGAGGTTCATTAGCCTGAGCTACTCTGTACTCATCCTCTTCGTCAGCTGTCATATAAACAACTTCGTCAAGAACAACGCCTGTCTTCTTATCTACTCTACGGAAAGGAGCCTCGATAAAGCCGTACTTGTTGATACGAGCAAATGTTGCGAGATAAGAGATAAGTCCGATGTTAGGACCTTCTGGAGTCTCGATAGGACACATACGACCATAGTGGCTGTAGTGTACGTCACGAACTTCGAATCCTGCACGGTCACGTGAAAGACCACCAGGACCAAGAGCAGAGAGACGACGCTTGTGAGTAAGTTCAGCAAGTGGGTTTGTCTGATCCATGAACTGTGAAAGTGGAGAAGAACCGAAGAACTCCTTAACAGCAGCAACAACAGGTCTGATGTTGATGAGTGCCTGTGGAGTAGCCTTTTCTGGTTCCTGAGCCTGGAGAGACATACGCTCTCTTACAACTCTCTCCATACGAGTAAAGCCAATTCTAAACTGATTCTGAAGTAATTCGCCAACTGAACGGATACGACGGTTACCAAGATGGTCAATGTCATCAATAGTACCAACATTAGCTGCAAGGCAGTTCATGTAGTTAATTGATGCATAGATATCGTCGATAATGATGTGGTTAGGAATAAGGTCGTTAGCACGTTCCTTAAGAGCCTCGAGTACATCAGCCTTCTTAGGCTTCTTTGATGCGCCGAGGATTTCCATAAGTACGCTGTAGCGAACCTTCTCGTTGATAGAGATTTCTTCAAGTTCATCTACTGTGATCTTAAGACCAGCAACGTATGGAAGGATATCAACCATGCCGTTTGATACAACCTTGATCTCTTTACCATCAACGTCGAGTGTTACGTGCATGATGCCAGCCTGCTCAATCTCGTAAGCCTTTTCAGCTGTTACGATTTCGCCTGCATCTGCAAGTACTTCGCCTGTTGCTTCATTAATAACTGGAGCATAGAGCTTGTTGCCAATAAGACGCTGAGAGATAGCGAGCTTCTTATTGTACTTGTAACGGCCTACACGAGAGAGGTCATAACGGTGTGCGTCAAAGAACAAACCGTCGAGATGAGCCTGTGCAGTTTCGAGCGTTGGTGGCTCGCCTGGACGAAGCTTCTTGTATACTTCAAGGAGTGCCTCTTCAGCATTCTTTGTAGTATCCTTTTCAAGTGTTGCCATAATTCTTTCGTCAGCGCCGAAGAAATCGAGGATTTCCTGGTTTGAGCTAAGACCCAATGCGCGGATGAAAGTTGTAATGTAAAGTTTTCTATTCTTGTCGATACGAACATAGAAGAGATCGTTCTGATCTGATTCGTACTCAAGCCATGCACCACGATTAGGAATAACAGTAGAAGAGTAGAGCTCCTTACCTGTCTTATCGTGTGTCATGTCAAAATATACGCCTGGGGAACGTACGAGCTGAGAAACGATAGCACGCTCTGCACCGTTAATTACGAATGTACCGCTCTCTGTCATAAGAGGGAAGTCACCCATATAAACGTCAGACTCTTTTACTTCGCCTGTCTCCTTGTTGTAAAGACGAGCCTTTACACGAAGAGGAGCTGCATAAGTTGCGTCTCTTTCCTTGCACTCTTTAACTGTGTACTTTGGAGTCTCGTCCATTTTGTAATCAACGAACTCAAGTACTAAGTTGCCAGTGTAGTCAGTAATTTCTGAGATGTCTCTGAAGACCTCTTTTAAACCTACGTCAAGGAACCACTGGTAAGAATTCTTCTGCACTTCAATGAGGTTTGGCATCTCCATAACTTCATTGATTTTAGCGAAGTTCATTCTAGTGGTATTGCCGAGGCTGGTCTCTTTAACACTTACCATAGACTTTAATCACTCCGTTCAAGATTTTTTACTTGTTAGAATTGGCATAATTTCGTTAAAATGCGCCTTATATATACGCGCGTATTAAAGAAAAAATAAAACAAGTGGCGAAATTATACACTCCAAAAAAGGCTAAGTCAACAACTTTTTTTAAAGTTATCAATACACCGAGCCGGGCGTTTTGTATTTTTAAAAATTTTTACCCTTTTAAAACGTACAATTTTTTGATAAAATAGACCTGTTGAAACAATAAAAAAGGAGTTAAATTTATGGAAAGAACATACATCATGCTCAAGCCTGACTGCGTTAAGCGTGGCCTCATGGGCGAAGTAATTTCTCGAATCGAAAACAAGGGCTTCAAGATCGTTAGAATGGAAATGAAGAACCTTGATGAGGCTATCCTCCGCGAGCACTATGCACACGTTGCTGACAAACCTTTCTTCCCTGGTATGCTTGAATATATGACATCTGGCCCAGTAGTTGCTATGATCGTTGAGGGCGAAAACGTTATCTCTGGTATGCGTGGCCTTATGGGTGCAACCAAGTATGAGGATGCTCTCGCTGGCACAATCCGTGGTGACTATGCAACATCTACAACTTACAACATCATCCATGGTTCAGACGGCCCAGATACAGCTGAAATCGAAATTAAGCGTTTCTTTGGTGAAGGCGCATAAGAGCAATAAAAACAATGGGTGCAACTCAAATTAGAGTTGCACCCATTTTATTTTGCACATCTTATTTTTTCTGTTGTTTTCTATATATTGCAGCTTCAACAATCGACACGAAAATAGCCATAGCAATTAAGACATAAACCGATATTACAAACTTAGTTACTATATAATATGCAAATAAAATGATAAATATTGCAGCGTATAAAAAGAACCTAACATTATCTTTCGTGACAAATTGAGAAACACCACTAACAATCAAAAAAGTAATTGCAAACGATAGAGTTAAATTCAACAGCAAAATAGAATCAAAATTTGCTTTGATAAACACAATAACCGCTGATAGCAAAAAAAGTAACATAGACAAAGCAAGAAAAATTTTAGTTCTTATTTTCAATTATTTTTTCAGCTCCTTCCAATGCTCGTTGAATATTTATTACCCCATTTGATTCGCACTTACCTTTTATTGTATCCAATTCTACTACATAATACAAGTGAACCTTTTGACATAATCAGAGTTCCTTATGCTCGAAGGTCAAGGCGCCGGTCTTGTCATCGATGGTAATGACACCATACTCGCCCTTAAGGACGGCGCCAGGGTTGAAGAGGTGTATGCCAGAGCGCTCCTCATAAAAAGCTTTGTGCGTGTGGCCAAAGAGGGCCACATCAAAGCCATTTTGGCGCGCGTCTTCACAGAGGGCATCCACCCCAAGTCTTGCTTTAACACTGGCGGCCGTACCGTTTACCGAGTAACCATGGGTGCTGTAAAACTTATGGCCTCCGATGTTGTCAAAGCTTGTGACAGGCTCGCTCGTGAAAATGTCGCAGTTGCCCCTCACCTTAATAATTTGAAGAGTCTTAAGGTGACGCATGTCTGCGACCTCGCGAGCCGCCTCATCCACTTCGGAGACACCGTCTCCAAGGTGAATAATCACATCTGAATCTGCATTTTCATAGATTATGTCAAAGACATACTGGTACTTACCATGTGAATCTGACAATACTAGAATTTTCAATTATAATGCCTCCCAGCGCTTAACACCTTCTGTACTAATCCATCTGTTTGTGAGAGAACCAGCGATAACGAACAATACGAACATTACCATAACGAAGTTCTCTGGAGCATCAAGAATCTTTCTAAATACATAGTAGTAGAGAGCTGCTACAGCAACTGCAAGTGCCCATCCACCAAACATGAGAATAAGGATTGGCATACTCTGTTTTACAGGTACAGACTCATCTTTCCACTCAAGGTTTGGCATCAAGAGGTTAAGCATAAGCCCCATAGATCCTATAAACATAGCATACACAACTGACGTAAGTACAACCATTATAGATGTATCAAATGAAACCTCAAAGGCATAGCAACAAACAGCAGAAGCAATTGCTACTGAAGGAACCGCTAACATATTCTGGAACTTCTTCTTAGCCATTAAGATATCTATTGTGTTTACTGGGAGTGACTTGAGCACCCAAATATACTTTCCTTCAAGTGAAACTGAAGGTGCAGTAATAAGGATAGTTGCAGAGAGTGTCATCATAAATACAACTATTATCAATGGAATATAGCTCATGATAGAAAGCTTAGGAATCTGGGCGTCAATAGTTGTAAGCGCTTTCATAACAGTATCGCTCTTAATTAAAACAGCAACTGCAAAGATAGGTGCCACCAAGACACCGAGGCCAGAGTTGAGCATATATACCGCACTCTTTGTGAAACGCTTTGCCTCTTTTGCAACGAGAGCCTTCTGAACACTTCTAGTCTTAATTGACTTCTCAGCTACATACTCAACCTTAGCTTCTCCCCTGTTGGTCGTCATGATCTTCAAATATCTTCTAGCGAGGATAAAGAAAACAATGAGGAAGAAAACAATTGCTATTGCAGCGAAGAGAAGAAGTGCCTTAACATCACCCACAAAAGCATTACCGAGGAGATATACAATCTTTGCCTTACCCTTGAGGTTAGCGGCAAAAATTTCACCGTTTGCCGCGATATATGAGAGGTATTTATTAATTCTAAAATAGAAGTAATAATATCCGCCCATAAGGACAAGAGTAATTATTACAGTCATATATGACTTGCCCTGAAGTCTATATGAGAGAAGTGCAATTACATATCCAAGTATGCAGACAAGTGCTGAACTTACGATATTCAATACTATGAACATCAAAAGCGTGCAAACAACTGATGCAGCTGTCTGATGCACGTGAATGTAGTAATAAATGATTGTTGGAACATAGAAGATACAGCTAAATATCATGCTGAGGATAAATGTCACAAATACCTTAGCCGAGAGAATAGAGTTTGTCTTAATCGGCATTGAAAGTAAGAGATCATTATCCTTAGCTTTATAGATACTTGCATATGTGTTGAACACACTACCAAAGACACCGAGAGCCAGTGAAATAAGGCCCATAAGTGTGAAATAGTACCAATCAAGGCCAATCATAAAGAATGTATCGCCGAAGAGATGAGCCATTCCAAATCCGGCCATAAACAAACTGAAAGCTACACAAAGCCAAAGGAAAATAAAGCCAACGAGCTTACCACCGGTTTGCTTTTTACCAGTCTTTCTATCTCTTACATAGAATGTACCTATCTCTAAAAGTTGTTTCTTGAGGATGAGCTTAAACATTTGCGTCAACTCCATCATCTACAAGTTCGAGGAATACCTCCTCAAGTGATTCATCACCCTTAACCTCATCCATAGTTCCACACTTGATAAGTTTACCGCCTTTTATAATAGCTACTTTATCACAGAGCTTTTCAGCGACATCAAGTACGTGTGTTGAAAAGAAGATGGCACCGCCATCAGCACAGATTTCATGCATATATTCCTTTAAGATATGAGATGCCTTAGGATCAAGACCTACGAAAGGCTCGTCCATCAAAATGAGCTTTGGATTATGAATAAGTGCAGAGATAATAGCAAGTTTCTGCTTCATACCATGTGAGTACGCACCAATCATCTCAGCGAGGTTGTCCTCAATCTCAAATGCTGAAGCATACTTATGGATTCTCTCCTCCCTATCCTTCTGTGAGACCTCATAGACATCAGCTACGAAGTTCAAGTACTGAATACCAGTCATGAAGTCATAGAGGTCTGGGTTATCAGGAATATAGGCGAAAATCTTCTTACATTCGAGTGGCTGTTCCTTAATTGATTTACCATCGATGTAGATTTCGCCCTCTTCAAACTGAAGAATACCTACAATTGATTTTAATGTTGTTGTCTTACCTGCACCATTGTGGCCGATAAAGCCATAGACTTCACCCGCATTAATGGTCAAAGTTAAACCATCTACAGCGCGCTTGTCACCGTAAATCTTAGTTAAATTCTTTATTTCAAGCATGGGTGTCTCCTAACTCTATTTCTAGTGGTGCATCAATCTGCTGCCCCACGTATTTACCATCTTTTTTGCGCTGCTTGACGCACTCGTTCAGAAGATATTCAATCTGTCCGTTGACAGATCTAAAATCATCTTCTGCCCACGCGGCAAGCGCGTTATATAGCTGTGGCGACAGGCGAAGTGGCACCTGTTTTTTCTCGTCAGCCATAGTAACCTACCATCCTATTTCTAAGTTTCCCAAAACTATTAATAAAGGCTACCAGAGTTGACGATTGGCTGTGCATCTTTATTGCCACAGAGAACAACGAGAAGGTTAGAAACCATTGCAGCCTTGCGCTCTTCATCGAGCTTAACTGTACCGTTCTGATCAAGTCTGTCGAGAGCCATTTCAACCATACCTACAGCACCATCAACGATCATCTTACGAGCGTCAATAATAGCAGAAGCCTGCTGACGCTGAAGCATTACTGCTGCGATTTCTGGAGCATATGCAAGATATGTGATACGAGCTTCTACGATTTCAATACCAGCCTCATCAACACGCGACTGAATCTCTTCCTTAATTCTGTTGGCAACTACTTCTGAAGAACCACGGAGTGAGCCCTCATCAGCAACGCCGTCGCCTGTTGTATCTACGCCAGGAGCTACATCATAAGGATAAACACGAACGATATTACGAAGAGCGGCATCACACTGAAGTGAGAGATACTCTTTGTAGTTATCTACGTTGAATACTGCCTTTGCAGTATCTGTTACCTTCCACATAACAGCGATACCGATTTCAACTGGATTACCGAGGCAATCATTGATCTTCTGGCGACTGTTGTTGAGTGTCATAATCTTAAGAGAGATTTTCTTTGAAGATGTTGCTGCAGTAGCAGCAGCATTGCCAGTTGCTACGCTAAGGATTGAACTGCCAGAGTCAACATCGCCACTCTGGTTGAGCTTTGTACCAGCTGCTGGGTTAAATGTACCGCAGAATGGGTTTACAAAATAGAAACCATCTTCCTTGATAGAACCCTTATACTTACCAAAGAGTGTAAGTACGATAGCTTCCTGTGGCTTAACTACTTTAAGTCCAAGGAAAAGAATCCAACCAACTGACATATACGCAATAGCAATTACTGAAAGAACTGGACTAAAATCTGTAAATCCTAATCCCATAAGTATTGGAGCAACAATATATCCTAAAATAATAAGGATAAGTGCGAGCATACCATTTTTCTTAGTTGTGTATATTTTTTCTGTCATAATTCATGACCTCCTTTTTCCTGATATCAAAATGATATCACTATCATTTCATCTTGTCAACAAATACTAAAAAGGCTCTATAATAAATGTTGGGGTACAACATTTGTTATGGAGCCTTCTTTTTTGGA
>R26__coassemble_780_pt1 | contig 17936 bp, 18 predicted proteins | sample R26__metabat2_low_PE_056 | metagenome-assembled genome bin R26 | reverse complement strand
CCTATGAGCAGAAAAACAAAAGTAAAGATTTCTATTGTAATTAAGTTCTTTGTGTTCTTGTTTGCCGCTGCTGGTCTTCTGGCTTGTATGTTCGATTTGAAGGGCTTTATGGGTGGCGCGAACGCAGCTTTAAAGTACTTTACAAATCAGAGCAACATTTGGATTGCAGTACTCGAACTAGTTCTGGCATTTGCGCTTCTCGGCTCGTTAAAACGTGAGAAGTATGAACTTCAGCGAGCTGCTTACGTATTGCAACTTGTCTTTACTGTATCCATCACTTTAACCGGCCTAATTTTCTGTGCAGTTTTGCTTCCGGCTCTTTTGGCATCAGGTACAGAATATGCTGATAAGATTCTTGCGTGGCCACAGATTTTCCTTCATGTGGTAGTACCAATTCTTTCCGTGGTTGATCTTCTTGCATTTACAAGACCAGTTAAGTTTAATTTCAAACCTTGGGATTTCCTATGGGCTTTTATTCCACCAATTTATTACTTGGGATTTGAGATAATTGGATACAAGCTCAATTGGGACTTCGGCGGAGGTCAAAACTATCCATATTTCTTTATGAACTGGGCTTCTCCAGCAGGACTATTTGGTTTTTCAAAAGAAATGCCTTATTTTATGGGTAATGGATATTGGATGCTTGTAATTGTTATTATTGTACTTGGATTTTCATTCTTCTATTCAAGATTTGTGAACAGAAGAATCATTAGAAATAGAGAAAAATTAATCTAAAGGAGTTTTTATAAATGGATGCTTATAGAATTACTATCAACGGTGTAACAAGAGATCTTCCTATCTGTGAAGCAAATGAGCACCTCGATATCGCTGCTTTCGTTATTTTCGGCGATGTAGAAATGACAGTAAAGGGCGCTGAGGGTCTTCTTGCTAAGGCTCCAGAGTTTGACTACATCATCACTGCTGAGGCAAAAGGTATTCCTCTTGGTTATGAGATGGCTCGTCAGGCTGGCAAGCCTTACTTCGTAGCAAGAAAGGGCACAAAGCTCTATATGAAGGAAGTTTTTGGCGTAGAGGTACGTTCAATCACAACTGACAGAGTTCAGCATCTCTACCTCGACAAAACTGAGGCTGATCAGATGAAGGGCAAGAGAGTTCTTATCGTTGATGACGTTATTTCAACTGGTGAATCTCTTAAGGCTGTTGAAACTCTCTGTGAAGAGGCTGGCGCTAACGTAGTTGGTAAGTGTGCAATCCTCGCTGAGGGCGATGCTCAGGATAGAGAAGATATCTTCTTCCTTGAACCACTTCCACTTTTCTTTAAGTAATTAAATAAAAAGAAGAAGGTGCTCCTTTTGGAGCACCTTTTTTTGGTATAAAGACTAGCAATAAGATAATTACCAGTGATATTAAGCTGATGATAGCACCGAGTTTTAAACCTTGTGCGTGATATTTCATTGTAATGTTATGAGTACCTTTATCAAGCTTTATGCCGATGAGAGAATCTCCAATTGGCACAATCTTGTAGTCTGGTGCTTTGACACCGTCAATGTAGACATCCCATGACTTGTCATAGTTGATTGAAGTGTAGAGGGTGCAGTCTTTATCTGCTGTAACTTTACCTTCAATTTTTGTATCAGTCATCTTTGTAATACCTAGTGGGTTTTTGCTAAGGATTTCATAACCTTCTTTGAAAACTGTCTCATCAAGGCTGTAAATATATACGTCAACATATCCTGATGAGCCCTCATCGATAGGGATATCAATGCATAGATTTTCTTCTGGGCTGTGAACTCCGAGGTCGAAAATATAAGGCTCATCAACAGTCTGAGATTTTACCCAAGAGGCGTCTTCATTGCGCATTGTAACAGTTTGAACATTGCTTGATTTAACGTAGATGTAAATGTTCTCAAAAGCGGTTGGAGTAACTGTTAAAGTGAATGATGCTGATTGGTCATCAGCCTGTTTAAAGAAAGTATAACTGCCAGTTTCAATGTCATCAAATTCATCTAAGTTGTAGTAGAGACAGTCCGTAATTGTAACTTTCTTAAAGACATTATCAAGACCAGTTGCAAGCTTCCAGTATTCGTTTTGGTTAACGAAAGGATCTACATTGCTTGTGTTCCAATTTGCTATTTCATTTGGTACACAGTAGCCTATTGGAAGATCATAGAGATTCTCATATGCAGTGAATTTATCGACCATACAAACTGATTTGTAGAAGTGGTCTGAAAGGTCTATAGCATAGGAATTATTTACAATATATTTTAGTCCAAACATAGCGTTGTAGACTGGAGTTTGAAGGTTGTAGGTGTAACTGTTGATGTAGTTACTAAACATACCGAGGTTGGACTGTAGATTTGCGGACCTCTCATATGCCATTGAAGAGAAAACAGAGAGTCCGTTGTATCCATACCAGGAATTATCCATGCGAGCACGGAGATCTGTAAGCTCCATTCGGTAGAAATTATTGCCCTCAAGTTTGTCGAGGTTCTCTTTGACTTTCTTGAAATCAGGATAATCACTTGTGTAGTTTTGCTTTGGCTGGTCTATGTCGTAGTTGTCAGTGTTTGCAATAGCTATTTCTGCAAACATGAGACAGAACAGGAGTCCGGCCATAGCAGTGGACTGAATACGCTTACTCTGCATAAGCTTAAGCGCAATAGTGTAAGCAATTACAAAACATAAACTGATTATTACAGTCTCAAGTTTTACGTTCTTAGAACCAATCTCTTCAGCAATGATGATGAAGAGCGCAAGGCCGATTCCAACATTTAATATCTCGCGACCCTTGAGCTCTGTTATGCGAAGAAGGGCCTTCGCACCGATAGTTATAAGCACGAATGAGTAGCAATAAGACCAGCGATAAGGAAGATCATTAGGGAAGTGGAATGCGTGCCAAATATTGTTTAAATAATTGATATCGAGTGAAAGAGCAAGTACTAAAAGAAGAATGAATTTTGATATTTTCTCTCGGAGTGGCACTGAACCTAAATAGAGGTAGAGGAGCGCGCACATTACTGTGATTACACCACAGAAAATGTTTGGAAGAACATCTTCACCGCTGCTGCGAATTGTTGGTTCGAGTCCAGCGAGGTGCTGGCAGAGGAAGTCAAATATATTAAAGTAAGTGGAAATTTCTGAAGGGAATGAGTCGGAAGTTGCCGAGCAAGTTTTAAGACAATAGAAAGTCGGCAGCAGCGCTACTGCGGTAAGGCCACCAGCAAGGAGGGAAAAACCAGCGAATTTGCCAATTCGCTTAAAGAGTTCTTTTCCAAACTTTGCCTTTGCCGCAATATACATAAGTGCGTATAGCACTGAGAAAATGCAGCACATATAGGCCATATAATATGAGGAGAACATAAGGAGAGCTAACGTAATAACGTAGAGAAGACCTTTGTCTCCATTAAAAATCTTTTCAATACCAAGAACTATAAGTGGAAGAAGCATCATGCCGTCAAGCCACATAAAGTTCCAATAATATGCTACGAAGTATCCTGAGAAAGCATATAGAACACCAAAACCAGCTGTAATGAAGTTCGAAACACCAAATTCAGGTGACTTTTTGAAGTAGTAAGTTGCAGTGGAAGCAGAGAGCGCAGCTTTTAACGTGATAATAAAAGCGATACATTCAGTTGTATTCTTATGACCAAAGAGAAGGATGAAGAAAGATATTGGGCTGGAGAGGTAGTTGAAGAAGTTACCGAGGAAACTTCCACCGCCACCAGAAGTCCAAGAGTAAACAAGACTGCCTCCATGAGTGATTCTGTCATAGAGTTCGGCTAGTAATGGACCATATTGATGATATAGATCCATTCGCAGTATTGTTATGTCACCAAATGGGAACATATCATAGCAAAATGCAATAAGTAGCATAACGCCAAAAGATGTTCCAAAAGCTAAGAGTATATAGCGCCAATCAGACGCCCAAGCTTTTATTTTTTCTTTCAATTTGGTTCTCCGTCCTTCGTTAATTTTGGAAAGTCTGTATGAAAGTATAACATATTAATTATATAAAATAAATATTGTTTAATATTCTAATTAGTTGTATACTAACTAGTAACTTATGCATATTTATGCAAGGAGGCATTTAAAATGGCAGACAACAATTTCACAGGCGACCTTGTTATTTCCGAGGACGTTATTGCTACAATTGCTATTAATGCTGCAAAGGACGTTGAAGGCGTTGCAGGTCTTGGAAATAGACCTATGGACTTCTATACATCATTTAAGGTTAACGCAGAGAACATCAAACACGTTAAGGTTGATCTTACTGACTACAGCATTAAGCTTCACATGTTCTTAATCCTTAAAGCTTCAGCTAAAATTCAGGATGTTTCAATTAACGTTCAGAATGCTGTAAAGGCAGCGGTACAGAACATGACTGGTCGTGTAGTAACAAAGGTTGATATCACAATCTCCGGTATCGCTTCCGACCTCGAAGATAATTCTTCAACTGAACCTTCAGAACTTTAAACGACAAACTTGCCCTTCGCGCACTATGTCGTGGAGGGTTTAATTTTTGGGGTGTGTTTATGAACAGAAGTAAAGAGAGAGAACAGGCCTTTCTTCTCCTTTTTATGAAGAACTTTAATCCTGAGCTCTCCATTGATGAAATCTATGATATGGCTGTTGAATCAGAATTTATGCAGCCAAGTGATTTCACTAAGAAACTCGGAACACTCACTGTTGAAAAGATTGGTGACATCGACGCTAAGATTGGCGAGTTCTCAGTAGGCTGGACAATTGACCGTATCACAAAGGTATCTTTGTCCATTCTCAGAATAGCAGTATGTGAGATGCTCTTTATGGATGACATTCCTGTGGGAGTATCAATTAACGAAGCTGTTGAGCTCGCTAAGAACTACGCAAGCGCTGAGGACGGCCAGTTCATCAACGGTGTACTTGGCAGTATCTCAAAGTCACTTTAATATGGGACTTTTCCTTGGCATTGACACTAGCAACTACACTACGTCAGTTGCACTTTATGACAGCGAAACAAAAAATGTAATAAGTAAAAAGATGCTTCTTCCTGTGAAAGATGGTGAAAAGGGTATTCGTCAATCTGACGCAGTCTTTCATCATACACAGCAGATAAGGGAACTCCTACCGGAGTTACTCGGTGAAGCAAACGGTAACATCAAAGCTGTTACCGTATCAACAAAGCCACGCTTCGTTGAAGGCTCTTACATGCCTTGCTTTACCGTGGGACAGACAGTGGCTACATCTGTAGCATCTGCCTTAGGTGTACCTCTATTTGAGGTATCACATCAAGAGGGGCATGTCACTGCGGCACTCTTTAGTGCAGGAAGACTTGATCTTGTTGGTGAGAACTTTCTCGCATTTCATGTCTCAGGAGGCACAACAGAGTCACTCCGCATTTCAAAGAGTGACCGTTGTCCAGTTACTGCAGAAACTCTCGGAACTTCATCTGACCTAAAGGCTGGTCAGGCCGTTGACAGAGTGGGTGTGATGCTTGGGCTTAAATTCCCTTGTGGTCCTGAACTTGAGAAGCTTGCTTTGAAGTCCACCTTTTATGCTCCAAAGATTAAGGTATCAATGAAAGGTGCGGACTGTAGCCTCTCAGGACTTGAGAATAAATGTAAGAAGATGTTTGACGAGGGACAGTCAAAAGAGGATATATCTCTTTTCTGTTTGAAGTACATTGAATCAGCTCTCAAAGAGATGCTTGATTCAATTCTCACGGCTAAACCTTTGCCGATTGTGTTCTCTGGTGGAGTTATGTCAAACAGTATTCTTCAAAATGGACTTTCGGAGTATTGCGATTCTATAGGCAGAGAGGCATTCTTTGCGGAGCCACAGTACTCCAGTGATAACGCGGTAGGCGTTGCAATTTTAGGTTCTTATCTAATTGAGGTATAAAGATGATAAATATGACACCTGAGGTTTACTCGGTAGCTGGGTTAAATAATTATGTTAAGACTTTGATGGAACAAGATTTTGCTCTTCAGTGTGTAGCTGTTGAGGGTGAGATTTCAAACTTCAAGGCTCATTCTTCTGGGCATTGGTATATGACGCTTAAGGATGATACCTCATCAATTAAGGCTGTTATGTTTAGAGGCCAAAACGAGCATATGAAGTATAAGTTCGTTCCTGAAAATGGCATGAAAGTCTTGGCGGTTGGCCGTGTGTCAGTCTATGAACGAGATGGTGCCTACCAACTCTACATTAATGACATGATGCCTGAGGGTGCTGGTTCATTAGCAGTTGCTTTTGAGCAACTTCGTGAGAAATTGGAGAAGGAGGGCCTCTTTAGGGAGAATCATAAGAAACCGCTTCCTAAGTTTCCGAGAACTATTGGTGTCGTAACTGCAGAGACTGGCGCAGCTTTTCAGGATATTTGTAAAGTCTTGAGACGTCGTTGGCCTGGTGCAAAGGTTGTATTAAGCCCTTCTCTTGTACAGGGTGCAGATGCACCAGCTTCAATTGTCGCTGCAATTGAAAAGCTCGACAGAAGTGGCGCTGCAGACGTCATGATAGTTGGTCGTGGCGGTGGCTCTGCTGAAGACCTATGGTGCTTTAATGATGAATCTGTGGCTCGCGCAATTTACGCATGTAATACGCCTGTTATCTCAGGCGTTGGTCATGAACCTGATATAACAATCGCGGATTACGTTGCAGACCGCCGTGCTCCTACACCGTCTGCAGCAGCTGAAATAGCTGTACCTGATAGACAGGCTGAACTTGATCATTTGAAACAGCTCATGTCTAAACCTGTAATGCAGGGACCTATTGCTCTCATAAATGAGCGTAGATTAATGCTTGATTCTATTGTTGATAGAATCAGTACAAGAGCTACAAGAAAGGTTGAGATTGAGCGTAATCGCTTCTCAGTTATGGCAAGCAAGCTCGACGCTTTCTCACCACTTAAAGTTCTCTCAAGGGGATACAGCATAACTGAGGGACCAAATGGTGTTGTTAAGTCAGTTGATGACGTGAAGACTGGCGACAAGTTAAACATTAAACTCTCTGACGGCACTTTGAGTGCGGAGGTAGTATAAATGGCAGAACTCACATACGAACAATCAATGGAGAAACTTGAAAAGATTGTAGCTCAGCTTGAGAGTGGAGAACTTGGACTTGAGGAATCACTCAAGCTCTTTGAAGAGGGAACAAAACTCGCAGCTGATTGCAATAAAGCATTAAACGATGCAGAGCAAAAGATCTACAAATTAAATGGGGAAGAAGTTGAAGAGATAAATGTTATCTGAAAAAGCTGAAAGACATTTTATGTCTTCCATAAACCTTATCAATGCAACTCTCGCTGATTACCTTTGCATCGAGCACACAGCTTATCAGGTTGTCGCTGATGCTATGGAATACAGCGTTGACATAGGTGGTAAGAGAATTCGACCATTACTTGTACTTGAATTTTGTAAGGCTTGTGGTGGTGACATTGTCGATGCTCTACCTTTTGCTGCAGCGCTTGAGATGATTCATACCTATTCGCTCGTACATGATGATCTTCCTTGTATGGACAATGACTCACTTCGTCGTGGTAAGGAATCAACTTGGAAGAAGTTCGGTGAGACGTATGGTGTACTCGCTGGTGATGCACTTCTCACTTATGCATTTCAGATTGCATCTGATGCTGGTGTGTCTGACCACACAACAGTTAAATGCACACGTCTTCTAGCCAACTATGCTGGCATCTACGGTATGATTGGTGGACAGACACTTGATATTCAAAATGAGGATGCTGAGTCTTTAACTATTGAGGAACTTCAGGAGACACATAGACTTAAGACTGGTGCACTTATCCGTTGCGCATGTGAACTTGGTTGCGTCGTGGGACACGGCTCGGCTGAACAGTTTGAGGCAGCAAAGGTGTTTGCTGAAAATCTCGGCCTCGCTTTCCAAATTATTGACGATATTCTTGATGTAACTGGTGACCCTACAATCCTCGGCAAAGAGGTTGGACAGGACCTTCAGAACGGAAAGATTACATATGTTACACTTCTCGGCGTTGACAGCGCTGAGAAACTCGCAAGGGAATACACTGAAAAAGCATTGGAGGCTCTTAAAGTTTTCCCTGATGCTGAGTACTTAATTGAAGGAACAAAGTATTTGCTTGAAAGAAACAAATAAATCTGGTTTTTATTATGGCTTACAATTACTTGGAAAAAGTGAATAATAACCCTAAATTGCTCAAAGAGATGTCATACGCAGAACTTGACATCTTGGCAAAAGAAGTTAGAGAGAAACTTGTTGACACTGTCTCAAAGACCGGCGGACATCTTGCATCAAACCTCGGCGTAGTTGAACTTACTATTGCTATGCATAGGACGTTTGATTCTCCAAAGGATGCCTTTGTCTGGGACGTAGGTCATCAGGTCTACACTCATAAACTCTTTACAGGTAGATATGACCAGTTTGATACCCTTCGTCAGGACGGAGGTATATCTGGCTTCCCTAATCCTGAGGAATCAGAGCATGATTTCTTCGCGGCTGGTCATTCAGGTACATCTGTATCTGCAAGTTATGGCCTCTCAGAGGCAAAGAGACTTAAGAGAGATGACTCTTACACTATCGCTGTAATTGGCGACGGCTCATTCACAGGTGGCCTTGTATATGAGGCTATCAACAATGCTGGCCGTAAGCAGAGCAAGCTAATCGTTGTATTAAACGATAACGAGATGAGTATCTCATCCCCAGTTGGATCTCTCGCAAAGTACTTAGCAACAATTCGTACAAATAGAGCTTACTACAGGGCTAAGAACACAGCTCTTGATGTACTTGATAAACTCCCTGGTGGTGAGAGAGTTCACGACGGATTGACTGCAGTTAAGCGTGCTGCTAAGGACTATATTTACCAGAATAACAATTTCTTTGAGGACTTGGGATTCCAGTATATGGGTCCTGTTGATGGTCATGATATCAAAGCTCTCTGCCGTGCCTTAGAGGGTGCTAAAGAATTTGATGACCGTCCTGTACTTCTTCATATCCAGACTGTAAAAGGTATGGGATATGAGCCTGCTGAACTTGATCCATCACAGTTCCATGGCATCTCAAGGTTCAATGTTTTGACAGGTGAACCTATCTCAATGCCTGGTAAGAAAAACTATTCCGATACCTTCGGTGAATATCTCTGCGAAATTGCTGCAGAGAACGATAAGGTCTGTGCAATCACAGCTGCCATGTCAATTGGTACTGGCCTTGAGGCTTTTTCAAAGAGATATCCAAACAGATTTTTTGATGTGGGAATTGCTGAGGAACATGCGGTGACATTCTCTGGTGGCCTCTCTAAGGGTGGCTTCATCCCTGTGTTCGCAGTTTACTCAACTTTCCTTCAGAGAGCGTATGACGAGCTTGTACACGATGTATCAATGCAGAATCAAAAAGTTGTATTGGCTATTGACCGTGCAGGTTTCGTTGGAGAGGATGGCAGAAGCCATCAAGGCCTTTTGGATGTCGCGTTCCTAAGGACCATTCCTAACTCGGTAATTTACAGTCCAAGCTCATATGAGGAACTCGGATTGCAGCTTCATAAGGCTGTTGATAATGGCGGCAAGGTAGTAGCAGTTCGCTATCCTCGTGGGTATGAGGGATATCTTCCAGCCGGTTATAAGGCAAAAGATGAACCTGTCTCAATTTTTGGTAAGAAGACTGCACCGGTTGCTCTTGTGACTTACGGCAGTATTTTCTCAAATGCCTGTGTTGCTCAGGAAAAACTTCTTGAGTACGGTATTGAAACAAAGATTATTAAACTCAACAGAGTTTGGCCTATTGATGAACTGGCTCTTAAGGAGGCGCTTAAGGCTGACGTTACTCTTTTCTTTGAGGAGGGCATCAAGGCTGGCGGTGCAGGCGAAGGTTTTGCAACAATGCTTCTTGATAATAAGTATGAGGGTGACTTTGCCCACATCGCTATAGATAACACCTTTGTTCATCATGCACCAATAAAAGTTTTGGAGGATGAATTCTCACTTTCACCTCTGAAGATGGTAGAAGAAGTATTAAGGAGAGTATAAGGTTTGAGCGACAAGAAGAGACTTGACGTAGTTGTTTTTGAACTGGGTCATACAGATAGTCGTGAAAAAGCGCGCGCCTTGATTATGGCCGGACAGGTTTACGTCAACGGCCAGAAAGAACTGAAGGCTGGCGCGCAAATAAAACCAACAGACGCTATTGAAGTGCGTGGCAGTAAGATGCCATATGTAAGTCGCGGTGGTTATAAGCTCGAGAAAGCTATGAAAGTATTCCCTCTAACACTTGAAGGAAAAACTTGTATGGATATCGGCGCATCAACTGGTGGCTTTACTGACTGTATGCTTCAAAATGGTGCAGAGAAGGTATATTCAATTGACGTTGGCTACGGCCAACTTGCCTGGAAACTTCGTTCAGATGATCGCGTTGTAAATATGGAACGCACAAACTTTAGAAATGTCACTCATGAGGAGATACCTGAGGATATTGATTTTGCCTCAGTTGATGTATCTTTCATTTCACTAAAGATTATCTTGCCAGTTATGCGTGAACTGTTAAGGAATGGTGGCGAGGCCGTTTGCCTCATAAAGCCACAGTTTGAGGCAGGTCGTGAGAAGGTTGGTAAGAAGGGCGTTGTGAGAGAACTCTCCACACACGCCGAAGTTTTGGAAACTATCACGACCTTTGCAGTCGAGTCTGGCTTTACCCTAAAGGGCCTCGACTTCTCACCAATTAAAGGTCCTGAGGGAAATATCGAATATTTAATGTTTATTGAAAAATCAGAGACACCTGAGAATAAACTTGAGTTCTCAGCACTTGAACTTGCTGAGAAGTCTCATCAAATCTTAAACGGGGAGGGAGAGAAATGAGAATAGCTCTTATGCCTAACCTCACAAGGGAAAAGGCAAAAGATGTCACATTTGAGATATGTGAATGGCTTGATAAATACGGCGCTGAATATGCTTGTCTTGAAGGCAACTATGATATATTCAACACTATTAAGAACATGAAGCATATGCAGTTTTCAGAACTTCTTCCTTGGTCTGATGTTGTAATCTCAGTAGGTGGTGACGGTTCAGTTCTCAACGCTGCGAGACAGACTATTGACTATAAGAAACCAATTCTCTGTATCAACGCAGGAAGACTTGCTTTTATGGCTGGTCTTGAGAGTAATGAGCTTGAACTTCTTAAGGATTTGATTGATGGCAACTACACTCTCGATAAAAGAATGCTCCTTGATGTTGAAGTTATTAAGGATGGAAAGGTAGTTGCAGAGAGCTGCTGTATCAATGACGTAACACTTGCTCGTGGAGCACTTCTTAAGATTACTGATATCAATGTTGACTGTGATGGAAAACGTTCCAATAGTTATAGAGCAGACGGTGTTATCGTTGCAACTCCAACTGGATCTTCAGCATATTCGCTCTCAGCTGGTGGACCAATTATCAACCCATCAATTGAGGCAATTGTTGTAACACCAATCTGTCCACAGACACTGATTTCACGTTCAACCGTGTTTAGTGCTGATAATGAGATAACTCTCTACTGTGACGAGAATTCAAGCAACACCAATCTTAATCTGTCACTTGACGGTTGTGCTGCTTTAGATATTGGAATTGGGGACATAATTAAGATTAAGAAGTCGGAGAAAGTTGCACAGTTCATAAGAATTAAGAACGATGCTTTCTTTGAAATTCTTAATAAGAAACTTTTGGGCAAATAAATAGGGGGACAATATGAATATAAGGAAACAGCGCCAACAGGCGATACTTGAACTCATCAAAGCTGAGCCAGTGAGTACTCAGGACGAACTCATTTCAAAGCTTTTGGATAAAGGCTTTGAGGTTACACAGGCAACAATCTCACGTGATATTAAAGAGCTTCAGCTTGTAAAGAAGATTGGATCAAACGGTAAGTCAGTTTATACAGCAAATGAGACTCCACTTGAGAAACTTTCATCAAAATACAATGCTATCTTTACAGAGGCACTTGTAAGCGTTGACTACGCTCTCAATACTGTTGTAATAAAAACACATGTAGGTATGGCTAATGCTGCATGTGCAGCTCTTGATGCGTCTAAGAATGATGGTATTCTCGGCACAATCGCTGGTGATGATACTATCTTTGTATGCTGTAGAGATGAAGAAGCTGCAGCAGCATTATCAAAGAAAATTGGAGAAGTTTTAGGAGAATAAAATGCTCACTAACTTGAGGATTGAAAACATAGCTATTATTGAATCTGCTACCATTGATTTTGGTAACGGTCTTAATGTTATGAGCGGTGAGACAGGTGCAGGCAAATCAATTATTGTCGACGCTATCTCTGCAATCCTTGGTGAACGTACTTCTAAAGAACTTATTAGAACTGGTTCTGAAAAGGCTCAGGTTACAGCATTGTTTGAAGACATAACCCCTAATGTCACAAAGCTTCTGTATTTTTTGGGTATACCAGTTAACGACGATAAGGCACTTCATATTTCAAGGACTATAAGCCTTGATGGCAGGAATTCCTGCAAAGTAAACGGCTGTGCTGTGACTGTCACAATGCTAAAACAGATAGGTAAAGAACTTATAAGCATCCACGGCCAGCACGACAGCCAAAACCTTTTAAATCCTGAATGTCATTACAAGTATCTCGACGCTCTTGCTGACAACGAAGATCTTTATAATGACTACCTTGAAAAGTATTCAGCATACTCAAACCTCTATAAGAAGTTTAAGGCTCTCTCTCAGAATGAGGAGGAGAAGCAGAAACGTATAGAGTTTTTGCAGTATGAGATAAATGAGATAGAGAGTGCCGGTGTTAGAATCGGCGAGTATGATGAGCTCTGTGAGAAACGTGAACTTTTTAGAAACTCTGAAAAGGTTATAGGCGGGCTCAAAGACGCTCTATCAATTCTCACTGATGGCGACGAGACCACGGGCGTTGTAAACGCCATGTTCGACGCCTCCAAGTCAGTTGAAAAGTCTGCCGCTCACTATGAGCCCGCATTAAAACTCAGTCAGGAGATGACTGAACTAACATATCAACTTGAGGAAAAGAAGAATGAGATTGAGAAGACCCTCTATGAGCTCTCATTTGACCCAGAAAAGCTCTCTGAGATAGAGGAGAGGATAAGTTTCCTCTTTAAGCTTAAGGGCAAATACGGTGAGTCAGAGGAGGAGATGCTCGAGTATCTTCAAAACTCAAAGGATGAACTTGAAACTCTCATTAATCTCAACTTGAGTCAGGATGAGATAATTGCAAAGCTTGAGAAGGATAAGGAGATCCTTCTTGAAGCTGCAGATAAACTCTCACTTTCAAGAAAACATGCGGCATCAGAATTTGAAGTTCATGTAAAACATGAACTCACATTCCTCGACATGCCTAATGTTGAAATCTCAGTTAACTTTGAACGTACAAAACTGAACACAACCGGTTCAGATAATATAGAGTTCTTGATTTCACCTAACCCAGGTGAGGCATTAAAGCCTCTTGCAAAGATTGCCTCTGGTGGTGAACTCTCAAGAATTATGCTCGCTATTCAAAACGTCCTGTCTGCAAACGACAACGTTGGCACAATGATTTTTGATGAGATCGACACAGGCGTATCAGGTAGTGCAGCAGAGAAGATTGCAAAGGTCCTTAAGAGTGTCGGCACAAAGGGCCAGGTAATCTGCATTACCCACAGCGCACAGGTCGCTTCCTATGCGGATAATCATTTTGTAGTTGAAAAGAAAGTTCAAAATGAGAAGACTTATACGTATGTGACGCCTCTCGACAGGGACGGTCGAATCAACGAAGTTGCCAGAATTATTGGCGGCGTAAACATTACAGAATTGCAAATAAAGAGCGCTACCGAAATGATCGACAGCGCATGCATATAGAAGGAGAATATAAATGCAAATTTATGAAGAACTCGTTGCCCGTGGCCTTATTGCCCAGGTAACAAACGAAGACGAAATCAGAGAGATGGTAAATGCTGGTAAGGCAAAGTTCTACATCGGCTTTGACTGCACAGCAGACAGCCTCACAGCTGGTCACTTTATGGCACTTACACTTATGAAGCGCCTTCAGCAGGCTGGTAACACACCTGTTGCTCTTATTGGTGGTGGTACAACTATGATTGGCGACCCATCCGGTAGAACTGATATGAGAAAGATGCTCACAAAAGAGGACATCAACCATAACGCTGAATGCTTTAAGCGTCAGATGGAACGCTTTATTGAATTTGGTCCTGGTAAGGCAGAGATGGTCAACAACGCTGATTGGCTTTTAAACCTCAACTATGTTGAACTTCTCCGTGATGTAGGACCTTGCTTCTCAGTAAACAACATGCTCCGCGCTGAGTGCTACAAACAGAGAATGGAAAAGGGACTCTCATTCCTTGAGTTCAACTATATGATTATGCAGTCATATGACTTCTACTATCTTTTCCAGAATTACGGTTGCAATATGCAGTTCGGTGGCGACGACCAGTGGTCAAACATGCTTGGTGGTACAGAACTTATCAGAAAGAAACTCGGTAAGGATGCCCACGCAATGACAATCACTCTTCTCACAGACTCACAGGGTAAGAAGATGGGTAAGACAGCTGGTAACGCAGTATGGCTTGACCCTAAGAAGACATCTCCATATGACTTCTACCAGTACTGGAGAAATGTTGATGATGCTGATGTTATGAAGTGCATCCGTATGCTCACATTCCTTCCGCTTGAGCAGATTGACGAGATGAGCTCTTGGGAGGGTTCTAAGCTCAACGAAGCTAAGGAGATCCTCGCATACGAACTTACAAACATGGTTCACGGTGAAGAGGAGGCAGCTAAAGCACAGTCTACTGCACGTGCACTCTTCTCTGGTGCCGGCGACCTTGAGAATATGCCTGAGACAAAGCTCGACGCAGCAGATCTTACAGATGGTAAGATTGGTATCCTTACCATCATGGTAAAGGCTGGTCTCGCATCTTCAAACGGCGAAGCTCGCCGTCTTGTTCAGCAGGGTGGTATCTCTGTTGACGACGCAAAAGTAACAGACCCACAGGCTTCATATGATGCTGCTGCACTTGAGAGTGGCATCGTTGTTAAGAAGGGTAAGAAAGTATTTCACAAAGTTACACTTTAAGGATTAAACAATGAAAAGAATAACACTATCTTTAGTTCTTGCACTCCTGTTTTCACTCTGCTTTGCAATTAATGCAAGCGCAGCTGAATATACAGCAACTGTTGACGGAGTAAAGAACACAAACATTGCTACAAATACAAGCTACAAGGCAAAGACCGACCTCAAAGCTGGCTCAAAGGTTGAGATAATCTCTGAGCAGAATATCGCGTCGTTCTATATTGTTTGGTATAAGGTACCAGGTAACTGGACTGTAAACGATACAAAGACAATTGATACTGGTTTTCTTCACGAATATGTTGAACTTGAAACTCCTACCAAGTCTTTTACAATCACTTCAAATGATGCTGCTGGGATTTGCTTTATAAAAGCTTTTGCTGAGGGCGAGACTATCCCTGACGATATTCAAAGATGGAATGCTCCTCAGGAAAAGACTGATGTTATGGTCTTTTCAGCACATGCTGATGATGAGTCACTCTTCCTTGGCGGTGCTATAGTTGATATTATCGCTAATCATCCCGATGCAAATGTTCAACTTGTATATATGACAAACCATATTGCAACTGAGTGCTTTAGAGAACATGAGCGTCTTGATGCTCTTTGGACTTTGGGTATTAGAAACTATCCAATAGTTGGAGAGGCTCCAGATGCATATTCTATGGATTCTCTTGAGGCGGGCCTCAAAGTAACTGATTATGATAAGGTCCTTGCTTCATTTTTAGACTTAATTGTCAATATGAAACCACAGGTTGTAATTACGCAGGACTTTAAGGGTGAATATGGCCACGGTCAACATATGGTTATGGCTAAAGCTGTTGCTGAGGCAGTGGAGAAGTGTGCTGCAGACGGCACTCATGATGTAGCAAAAACTTATATACATCTATATAAAGACAGTGGCGCTATGGAACTTGATCTTAGACAGCCACTTGACGCATATGGTGGAATGACAGCTCTTGATGTTGCGAAAGAAGCATATAAGAAGCACGTATCACAGCAGTGGTGTTGGTTCTATGTTTCAGATGACTACAAGTACAGCTGTGATGAGTTTGGTCTATACAGAACAACAGTAGGTGCTGACACAGGCAAGGATATGCTTGAGAACATCAAGACCTACAAAGTTCAGGATGAGGAAGAAGCTGCAAGACTTGCAGAGGAGGCAGCAAGACAGGCTGAGCTCGATGCACAGGAACTTGCTTCTAAGGATACAAGAAGACCAACTACTGGTCTCTCATCAACTCAGATTATCATTCTTTCATCAATAACAGGCGTATTTGTTCTCATCCTTTTTCTTGTAATAGCAAAGAAAAAGAATAAGAAGACAAAGTACGTTCCAAAGCACAGTGCAAAAGATAGAGGACAGACAATAGTTAAAAAGTAAATACTATATATAAACTGCCAACTAAAAAAGTTGGCAGTTTTTTATTGACAAAATGACAAAAGCATGATATCTTAATGATAGTGATTATCATTATCGTTAAGGAAAGGAGAATATGATGCCAAGCGTAAGGAACAGTAAACAACGTACTGCTGTATATGAAGAACTTCATAGCAGACGTGATCATCCAACAGCTGAAGAGATTTATTTAAGCCTCAAAAAGACTAATCCATCAATAAGTCTTGCTACAGTTTATAGAAACTTGAAGCAACTCATTGAGGACGGAAAAGTAATCAGCGTTCAAGGTCCTCACGAAGAACATTACGACGCTTTTGTTCACCAGCACTATCACTTTGTATGCTCAAAGTGTGGCAGGGTATATGATTTTGAGATCCCAGCAATTTCTGAGATTGACAAATTGGCAAAAGAGTATGAAAATGGTGATGTTATATCATATACACTTCTTTTTAACGGTGTATGTAATAGTTGCAAATAAAATTTAACAATAAAAACAAAAACATTTTTTGGAGGTAAGAATTATGAAGAAGTTTGTATGCACAGTTTGCGGTTACATCTATGAAGGCGACGCAGCTCCTGCAGAGTGCCCAGTATGCCACGTTGGCGCAGATAAGTTCAAGGAAGTACAGGGTGAACTCACACTCGCTGCAGAGCACGAGTATGGCATTTATGATAAGACAGTAAAGAATAATCCTGACATCTCTGAAGAAGATAAGAAGTACATCTTTGAGCAGCTTATGGCTAACTTCAATGGCGAGTGCTCAGAAGTAGGTATGTACCTTTGCATGGCTCGTATCGCTCACAGAGAAGGTTATCCAGAAATCGGTCTCTATTGGGAAAAGGCTGCTTACGAAGAGGCAGAGCATGCTGCTAAGTTTGCAGAGCTCCTCGGTGCTGATCTTGAGCCTAACATGAAGGCTACAACAAAGGACAACCTCGCTTGGAGAGTTGACTGTGAATTCGGCGCTACACAGGGTAAGTTCGATCTTGCTTCTTGCGCTAAGAAGAATGGCCTTGATGCTATCCACGATACAGTTCACGAGATGGCTCGCGATGAAGCTCGTCACGGCAAAGCTCTTAAGGGTCTCCTTGACAGATACTTTGGCTAATAACTAAAAAATAAGACGGTTGGGGAGACCCAACCGTCTTATTTTTTGTCTAGATTATTTTAAGTCTTTGATGAATGTGATGTTCTTCTCGTTGATCATTGAGTAGTTGTTTGACTTTTCTTTGCCGGCTCTCTTTGCGATGTCCTTATCTACTGCAAACATTGAGTTGCACTCAGGACAGATAGCGAAGAGATCAACGTTGATATCTAAGAGAGAAACGTTGAGAACGCCTATACCGTTTGTAGCTTTGAGAAGGTTCATATATACGTGCTTTCCGCAACGTGGGCAACAGATATCTTCTGTATTGCCAAATTCTTTAATATTATCAGCTGCAATTTTCATAATAGTGTCTCCTCTAAATCAAATAACAATGATATTTTATCTTTTAAACACTCCAATGTCAACGAACGTTTTTATTATATTATATATT
>R26__coassemble_758_pt1 | contig 18303 bp, 18 predicted proteins | sample R26__metabat2_low_PE_056 | metagenome-assembled genome bin R26 | reverse complement strand
CCTGTATGTATCGCATGGTTCTTACTAAAGTTGAATTTTTCAAGTGATTCATTAAGTTGCTCTATCTTATTTGTTATATCAATTTCTTGATTGTGAAAAACTAGAGAAACTATATAGAAAGGTGACTTTGTATCAAGAGGACCAAAATCACCAGACTCATCAACAAAAACACTTAAAGATTTCATTTTCACCTCATAAATAGAAAAGGCGGGGAATTTCCCCGCCATTCGGTGGACCAGGGTCTTACGACCAGCCCAACAACTATTGTTGCATGTAAATTTTATCATTCAATTTGATAAAAGTCAAATTTCAGTTTGTACGTGGAGATTTCTTACTTACTATTATAGCACACATAAGTTGCATTAATAGGACTTTACTGTGATAAAGTAAAATTTATTTTCCCCAATTAATAACTATATAGAAGGCAGGAGCTGTAGGTGATGGTCTTATCACCGTAAGTGTACTCGGCGCCAGCGTCCTTGCAGACTTGCGAGACAAGGAGTCCGTAGCCCTCCATAGAGGAGACGGACTTGCCTGGCATTCCTCTACTGTTCCACAGTTTGGTGGACACGACCAGTTTTTGCCATATGCACGGCATCTATCCTCTGCACACATAGCACGAACTGCATCTCTTGCTTCCAATATTTTAGGATCAAACTCAACTATATGTGAGAATCCTATTTCATTTGCAGCTGCTAAAAAATCCATTTACTCACTAATCCTTACTGTATTAGTTAAGACTACATATCCGCCTGGCTTTGAGTTTATTTTTAAAACTCCGCCAGGTTCTTTTATTTCGCGCTCTATATTGCAATTATCTCTTTCTGCAAGATAAATTGCGAGAGCAGTTGTACCGCTGGCACAAGATGATTCATAACAGAAGAAAGTGCCGTTGTTTGAGAGAACTGCGGGAGTAAGAGTATCTAATTCTTCATCATAGCTCATAATACCCAGAGCAGAACAAGGGATTTCTTTGTTCCATTCTTTTATAGCAGTCTCGATATCTTCTTTTGCCAATTTATCGACCATAACGAGATGAACCATTGAGTCAAACTTTACAAAGAAAGTTTTATATTCTTTACCTCTGAAGGTCATAAACTTCTCGTAGTATTCATCTGGCATTGGCATTTTTGCTGTGGCATAGTAGATGCCCTCGGCGTCGCTGATTGATACACTGATGACGTCCTTTGCACCGGACGCCTTTACATGTACGGTGTCAACTTCAGTGTGGCTCTGATTATAGAGCACTGCTGTGGAGAGTGTAGCATTGCCACAAAACTCTCCGCCTGCCATATTAAGTTCTATGTCGCAGAACTCGTTACCTTTTGAAATAAAGCCAACTTGCTGTGCAGTCGGCTCCTTCTTCATAAGCTCGTCTGCGACCTCTATTCTCTTTTCATTTGGAACCTCTGTGGTAACAAGAATAGTAATATTACCACTTGGGTCACAGACTTTGTAATTAATCATCGATTATAGTTAGCAAGGAATTGCTTTGTCCTCTCATTTTGTGTGTCACCGAATACATCTTCTGGAGCGCCCTGCTCAACAATAACTCCATCAGCCATAAATATTACGCGATCAGATACTGCGCGAGCAAAAGCCATCTCATGAGTAACGATAACCATTGTCATATTCTCATCTGCAAGTTCTTTAATTACTTTAAGAACTTCACCAGTGAGCTCAGGATCAAGAGCTGATGTAGGCTCATCGAAGAAGAGAATCTCAGGCTTCATTGCGAGTGCGCGAACGATTGACACACGCTGCTGCTGTCCACCGGAGAGCTGGCAAGGATAAGCATCTGCTCTATCCTCAAGACCCATCTTCTTAAGAAGGGCCATACACTCCTCTTCAACCTCAGCCTTATCTCTGCCAAGTACAGAGACAGGAGCATCCATCATGTTCTTTAAAACACTGTAATGTGGGAAGAGATTGAAGTTCTGGAACACAAGTCCAAAACGTTTTCTAAAGTTGTTTAAGTCCTTTGCGTAAACACATTTACCATCAACCATAGTTGTAACTGGCTCATCATTATAAGCAATAAGGCCTGAGTCGATTGTCTCAAGGAAAGTTGCACAACGGAGAAGTGTTGACTTACCAGAGCCTGAAGGACCGATGATTGATACAACCTCGCCCTCCTCAACAGAGAAGCTGATGTCTTTGAGAACTTCAATATTGTCGAAGCTCTTCTCAATATTTTGCATTGAAAGAATACTCATACTAGCCCCTCCTTACATCTCATAGTAATTCATCTTGTCTTCCACTTTACCCATTGCAAAACCAACTATTGCGTTGAAGACATAGTAGAATACACCAGCAACTATGAACGGCATAAAGCTGGTCTGTGAATTCGCAATCTGTTTACCTATTGTGAACATCTCTTGATAGGAAACGGTGAATGCCATTGATGTATCTTTTACAAGTGTTACGATTTCATTTGTCATACTTGGAAGGATTCTTCTGATAACCTGTGGAAGAATAATCTTCATAAAGGTCTGAACCTTCGAGTAACCAAGTACCTCAGCCGCCTCATATTGACCAACTGGCATAGAGTCGATACCACTTCTATAAATCTCAGCAAAGTAAGCTGCATAGTTGATTGCGAAGGCAATAACTACAGGGATGAGTTTATTTCTTGAAACTGTGAAACCAAAGAGATAATAAGGTCCATAAGTTACAGCGATAAGCTGAAGCATAAGTGGTGTACCACGAAGAACTGAGATAAAGAATCGTGTTACATTTGAAACTATTTTATTTTTACTTCTTCTAAGGAGAGCCACAATCATACCGAGTGGCAAGGAGAAAAGAAGAGTTAAGAAGAAGATGGCACAGGTCTTTCCAAGACCCTCACTCATCTTCAAAACCATTGTCATTAAATCCATAAATTACCCCTAATTTAACGCGCAAATTCCAGAAGACGGAGACCGCCTTCTGGAATATATTGCAAACTAAAATTACTTGTTAAGGAATACGAGATTAGCTGCGTCGATGTCAGAATATTTCTCTGCAATCTTAGCATATGTGCCGTTCTCAACAAGTGTATTGATAGCGCCCTGGATGTCCTTGCACATCTGCTCATCACCTGAGCGGAATGCAATACCATATTCCTCAGTACCAAGAATTTCATCAAGAACTACGAGGTCTTTGTTCTCGTTTGCACGAGCAACTGCTACTGGCTTATCAACTACAACTGCGTCAACGCTGCCACCCTCAAGTTCTGCGAAGCACTTGAGGAAACTATCACAAGTTACAAGCTCTTTGAAAGAAGCTGTGAGGTCTGTGAGTTCTTCGTTAAGAAGAGTTTCACCTGAAGTACCAAGCTGAACTGCTACTACCATACCCTTGAGGTCAGCAGAACCCTTGATATCGCTGCCAGCCTTAACAAGAATAACCTGATCATTCTTGAAATATGGGTCAGAAATTACGTAGCCAGCTTCCTTCATTGAATCAAGGATTGTCATACCTGACCATACGCAGTCACACTCATTAGCATCAAGCTGAACAAGTTTTTCGTCCCAGTTAACACCGAATATTTCGAAGTTCCAACCGAGGAGGTCACAGCAAGCCTTACAAATCTCTACGTCGAAACCTGTGTACTCACCGTCATCACCCATGTATGAGAATGGAGGATACTCAGCGTCAATACCCATTGTGAATGTCTTCTTATCGTTTGCAGGTGTCTTTGAGCAAGCTGCAAATGCGAGCACCATAACAAGTGCAAGAGCAAGAGCTATAACTTTTTTCATCTTTTCCGTCTCCTTATACGTTTAGTTTTAATCAACTATTTTTCGCTTTTCACTTTAGCGTGTTACCATAGTAAAGTATTACCACGCTAAAGTCAATACTTTTTTAAAAAATTTTTTTAGTTTTTTCAAAAAAAAATAAAACAGGCCCCATTTTCAAGGCCTGTTTTATATACACAATTATGTATTTTATTTATAACAAGAAGGTTTTTGCGAGAGCAAAATATACAAGAAGACTCAGCGAGTCAACAAGTGTTGAAATTACTGGTCCCGCAATTACTGCAGGGTCAATTTTCAAAAGTTTTGCAAGAAGTGGAAGCATACAACCTATCATCTTTGCCATGATTACTGCACAGAACATAGCAATTGATACGGTGATATAGACAGCCATTCCTCCCGGGTTTCCAAGAATCAGCATTCTACCGAAGTTTGCAACTCCAAGTATAATACCGCAGATAACTGCTACACGGATCTCCTTAAAGAGTACTTTAAACCAATCCTTAAGTTCAATCTCACCAAGTGCAAGTGCACGAATTGCAAGTGTTGAACTCTGGTTGCCAGCGTTACCGCCGGTACCAGTGATAATTGGAATGGCTGCTGTAAGTCCAGTTACTACCGCAAGCATATCTTCAAAGTTCTGAATGATAGAACCTGTGAGTGTGGCAGAAATCATAAGTACAAGAAGCCAACCAATTCTGTTCTTAACAAGAATCCAAACAGGAGTTTTAAGATACTCGTCCTCTGATGGTAAGAGGGCAGCCATCTTTTCGAAGTCCTCCTCTGTCTCCTCTTCGATGATGTCGAGGATATCATCGATGGTGACAATACCAACAAGGCGTTCTTCTTTATCTACTACAGGAACTGCGAGTAAGTCATAGTGCTTAACAATTTCAGCAACCTGCTCCTGATCATCCTCTGTGTGAACGAAAATAAGTTGTTTATCATCGTCCATGATGTCACGGAGAAGTGAGTCTCTGTCGTTGAACACAAGATCAGAGAGGTCGATAGTACCTTTAAGGTGTCTGCTGTTGTCGATGCAGTAGCAGGTATAAATCGTCTCTTTATCGATACCAGTACGGCGAATGTGGTCAATGGCCTCTCCAACAGTAAGTCTATCGTGGAGCTCAACCATCTCATTTGTCATAATACTACCGGCAGAGTCCTCTGGGTAGTTAAGATAAGTATTGATGAGTTTTCTTGTCTCAGGTGATGCATTCTTCAAAATACGAGTTACAAGGTTAGCAGGAACCTCCTCAACCATGTCAACTACGTCATCGAGGAACAAGTCATCGATGAGCTTTTTAATCTCTGTATCTGTGATGTGAGAGATGATATCGCCCTGATCTTCAGACTCGAGGTATGCAAATACATCTGCTGCAAGATCCTTTGGAAGAATACGGTATACACGAATCATAATATCTCTATCAAGTTCACCGAGGAACTCAGCGATATCGACTTCGTTCATCTCAACAAGCTCAGCTTTGAGCATTGAGAAATCGCCCTTTTCAATAAGAGCCATCAAGTTTTCAAAATTCATCTCTTCCATAACAAAAACCTCCTTACTCGCAAGCGAGTAAAGAGGTTTAGTTTTTTAGACAAACCCTTAACGGGTCACTAGAAGATATAAGTGGCCCACTCGCATACGGAATTTTTAATTGTCTTTACGAAACAACTTCGTGGATTCGCGTCGCCTTCCATTGCGGTAAGCCCCTTTCTTTTTTAATTTGCCTTTATAAGGCTCCTTTATAATAATTTTATATTATATAAATGTCAACCCTTAAACTGATAGAAACCAATCTTTCTCATTGCCTTATCAAGTGTGCGCTGAGAAATTCTTGTAGCAATCTCAGCATTTTTAATCATGCAATCTTCAAGATATGCGCGCTCATCGATGAGCTGGTTGAACTTCTCCTGAACTGGGCGAAGTTCCTCAATAGCAGCCTCTGCAACTGCAACTTTGAAGTCACCATAGCCCTTGCCTTCAAACTCTTTAGCAATATCATCAAATGACTTGCCAGTGCAAGCACTGTAGATGCTCATAAGGTTGTTTACACCGTCTTTGCCATCAGCATACTTAACACATGCCTCTGAGTCTGTAACTGCAGACTTAAACTTCTTCATGATAACATCAGGTGTATCGAGCATTGAGATGAAGCCCTTAGGGTTAGCATCTGACTTAGACATCTTCTTTGTTGGGTCTGCGAGTGACATTACTCTTGCGCCTGTTTCAACGAAGAGTGGCTCAGGACTTGTGAAAGTCTGGCCATAGATGCCGTTGAAACGGTCAGCGATGTCACGAGCAATCTCAAGGTGCTGCTTCTGGTCAGCACCAACAGGAACTAAATCTGCCTGGTAGAGAAGAATGTCTGCTGCCATGAGTGCTGGGTATGAGAAAAGGCCAACGTTAACGTTGTCAGCGTGTGTCTTTGATTTATCCTTAAACTGTGTCATTCTTGACATCTCACCGAACTGGGTGTAACAGTTTAAAATCCATGCGAGCTGTGCATGTGTAGGTACCTGGCTCTGTACGAAGAGAATATTCTTCTCAGGGTCGAGACCGATAGCGATAAGAAGTGCATACATGTTTCTAATCTGCTCACGGAATTTTTGAGGATCCTGTCTTACTGTAATAGCGTGGAGGTCAGCTACGCCGAATGCGCAGTCATACTCCTCTGCAATATTACTCCAGTTCTTAAGCGCACCAAGGTAGTTACCGAGTGTTGGTGTACCACTTGGCTGGATAAGGCTCAATACTTTCTTTTTCTTAATCTGTTCTTCCATTATAAAAGTTCTCCTAATATCTTGATTCCCTTTACCATATCCTCATCGGTTGGTGTTGAGAAGTTAAGTCTAATGTACTGTGTGTCTTGGGTCTCATCTGGAAGGAATGCAATTCCTGGAACAACTGCAACTTTGTTCTCTGCAGCCTTCCTGCAGAAATCCATCATGTTGATGCCATCAGGTAAACGGCACCAAACAAACATACCACCCTCAGGTCTCTTGTACTTGAGCTTTGGACAATACTCATCAAGAGCGTTACACATCACATCAAGTTTACCTCTATAGATGGCCTGCATCTTTTTGATGTGTTCGTTTATATCGTTCTCTTTCATCCAACGATAGACGAGCATCTGATTAAACATTGCTGTGTGAACATCCTCTGTCTGCTTACCAACTGTCATCTTTGCGATTAAAGCTGATGGGCCGAGAACATATCCAACACGGATACCAGGCGCGATAAGCTTTGAGAACGTACCTGCGTAAACTACACGACCTTCAGTATCAAAAGATTTGATTGTTGGAAGGTCAGTGCCAGATGTTCTAAGATCACCGTATGGGTTATCTTCAAGTACTATAACATCGTACTTTGAGGCGAGTTCGTAAACTCTCTTTCTCTTCTCAAGAGACATCGTGTATCCCGTAGGGTTCTGGAAATTAGGGATAGTGTAAAGGAATTTCACTTTACTGTTGCTCTCAAAAAGTGCTTCAAGAGCTTTAACATCTATTCCATCCTCTTCCATTGGAACACCACAAAGCTTAGTGCCATAGGACCTAAAGCAGTTCAGTGAACCTATGAATGATGGATCCTCACAAGCGACGAAGTCTCCCTCGTTACAGAGTACCTTAGTGAGGAGCTCCATAATCTGAGTTGCACCAGATGTAATAATCAGCGAGTCGTAATCAGCGCCCATCTGATATTTATTCTTGAGATATATTTTAAGTTCATCAATAAGAGGCTGGTAACCTTCAGTGATACCATACTGAAGTGCGCCGATAGGGTCCTCACGGAAGATATCAGCTGCAATCTTTGAAATCGACTCGACTGGGAAAGCATCTGGCGCAGGGTTACCCGCTGCGAGAGAAATAGTCTCAGGGTCAGAAGTTGACTTCAAAATCTCTCTGATGAGAGAAGGTTTTAAATTTGCAATTTTATCAGAAAATACGTAGTTTTCTTTCTTTGCCATAATACCGCCTCTTTATAAATATAAGATATTTTAGCATATTGATATACCTTTGACAATGTAATTTTCCTATACTATAATGGTCGAGGAATAAAATAAGAAAGAGGTATTAATATGCCACTCGTTACAACAAAAGAAATGTTTGCGAAAGCTTATGATGGCGGCTACGCTGTTGGTGCTTTCAACGTAAACAACATGGAAATCATCCAGGGTATCACTGATGCTGCCGCTGAGCTCAAGAGCCCAGTAATTCTTCAGGTTTCTAAAGGCGCTCGTTCTTATGCAAATCACACATATTTAAAGAAACTCGTTGAGGCAGCTGTTGAGGAACACCCAGAAGTTCCAATCGCACTTCACCTTGACCACGGTGCTGACTTCGACATCTGTAAGTCATGCATTGATGGTGGCTTCACATCAGTAATGATTGATGCTTCCTCTCACTCATTCGATGATAACATCGAAATCACAAAGAAGGTTGTTGAGTATGCTCACGACCACGGCGTAGTAGTAGAAGCAGAGCTTGGTACACTCGCAGGCGTTGAGGATGAGGTTAACGTTTCTGCTGCTGATTCTTCATACACACGTCCAGAGGAAGTTGAAGAGTTCGTATCAAGAACAGGTTGTGACTCACTTGCAATCGCTATCGGCACAAGCCACGGCGCATTCAAGTTCACAGCTGCTCAGTGCACAAGAAACGCTGACGGCATCCTTGTTCCTCCTCCACTTCGTTTCGACGTACTTGAGGAATGTATAAAGAGACTTCCTGGTTTCCCAATCGTTCTCCACGGTTCTTCATCAGTTCCTCAGGAATATGTAAAAATGATCAACGAGTTCGGTGGTTCAATGCCAGATGCTATTGGTATTCCAGAGGAGCAGCTTCGTGAGGCTGCAAAACTCGCTGTATGTAAGATCAACATCGACTCAGATATCCGTCTTGCAATGACAGCTGAGATTCGTAAGTATCTCGCTATGAATCCAGACCACTTCGATCCACGCCAGTACTTAAAGCCAGCACGTCAGGCTGTCAAGGATATGGTAAGCCATAAGATCGTTGACGTTCTCGGTTCAAACGACAAAATCTAAGTAATAAGGAAAGCCTCCCTTTTTTGGGAGGCTTTTATCAATACATTTTATTTGCTTTAAGGAATTCAATTCCGTATTCACAGCACTTCTTATGGAAATTCTGAACTACGCAATGTCCAGCAAGTTTGATTGTATGAACATCAGTAGAATCTGGAAGAGACTCTGTGAGTTTCTTAACCTTGCCGCCTGGTACGAAAAGATCAAGTCCACCCCAAACAAGGAGTACAGGTTCCTTAATCTTCTTCATATCCTCATATGGAGGATGTGATGCCTTTGAGCTCATATAGCAGAGACCCTTACCTGTGTCCTTAAGTCTAAGTGGGTTTGCTGCGAGTGAAGCATCATAATGAGCGATATAGCGTGGTGACATAGTTGCGATAAGAAGTACAACCTTAACAAGTGCGTCATATGGCATAACATACTTGAGTGCTGTATCCATCATAGCGCCCATCCACTTCATCTGGAACATCTTAGACATAAGCTTTGGAACGTTGAACATGAACATTGGGGCATAGAGCATATATCCCTTAATAATTGGTAATGCACGCTGTGCAATATCAAGTGTTACAGAACCACCCATTGAGTGTCCAACAACAATCCACTTATCAGGATTCTTTTCCTGTTTATCGAGGTATTCCATAAGAGCGATAAGCATATCAACACGGTTTACGTATTTGATACCCTTTACTTCCCTTGTTGAATAACCGAAGTCAGGGAGGTCAACACGTACGCAACGGAGGCCCTTCTTTGTGTAGTCCTCTGCGAGCTCGTTGTAGAAAGTTGTATTACAGCCAAAGCCGTGAATCATAAAGAGCTTTCCCTTTTCCTTACCCTTTGCTTCATCTATACGGTAATGAAGTTTGTACTCACCGTATTCAAAATATTCACTGTTGACATATGGCCAACCTTTAATCTGTTTGTTTTCCTGAAATTCTATTGTCTTCATGCGATAATACCGTTCCTCCTCAAGAATGCGAGTGACTCATCACATACCTCTGGAGCACAGTTCTGAACGAGACAGTGACCGGCAAGCTTTGTGATTGTAACATCAGGCTTATTGAGAGAATTCTGGAACTTCTTAACAACATAAGGCATGTTGAAGAGATCCATATTACCCCAGAAGAGTTTGATAGGAAGGTCAACCTTACCCATATCCTCATAGAGAGTTGGCTTTGCACGAGCCATCATATAGCACATTGCTGTACCTGACTTTGGAATTGTGAGGCCATCAGCAAACTTATAAATCTCAAAGAGAGCTGAGTAACGTACGTCAACTGTCATGAGCATAATTACTGCCTTAACAAATGGATCATGTGAGCAGCATGGGCCAAAGATCTTGTCCATAAAGTTACACATTGGATCCAAAGTTACGATGTTCTTTACAAAGTTAGGAGCGTTAACTGCACACATTGGTGCATACATCATTACACATGAGAACTTGTCCTTGTACTCATTTGCAAGATTCATTGAAATACCGCCACCCATTGAGTGACCCATGAGAATCCATTTACCTGCTGGAACTGAGCCAGAGTTGTCCATGAGTTCAAGTACGTGCATGAGAAGTTGTTCACGGGCGATTGGAGCAACATCCTTTGTCTCACGAGTTGAGAAGCCACAGTTTGGAACGTCAGGACGTACACAGATGAAGCCCTTCTTTGTGAGGATATCAACCATCTCATCCCAGAATCTTGTGTTGCAAGCAAAACCGTGGATCATAAACATCTTACCAACAACAGGTGTACCAGCCTCAGGGAAGTCAACCTGATAATGAATATCATAGTCGCCTTCATGATACCAGTAACTGTTAGCATATGGTTTACCATTAACTGGTTCTACAATAGTTTCACGAGCAGTAGCCTGAAGCCACTTCCAGAGTTTTACTCCGCCAACGCCAGCAGCAGATACTGTTGCTGTTCCACCAAGAAGAGCAATTGCGCCGACTTTTGCAAGAGCTTTCTTATTCATTTTATTACCTCCTATATGTTTTTCCGAACACGTTCATTTACATTATAGTTTATATAAATAAGTTATTGCAAGAAAAATAGCTGTTAAATATTATGTGCAAATTTCACATATGTAAATGAACGAAAACAATGTATCTACAAAAAGAGAGGCGATTCTCGTACTTCTGTTTTAGCACTCTCTTGAAAAGAGTGCTAAATGTTTACAATTTGTTCACACATTCCAGATTTAAGGTGCTATAATGTAGGTGTCAAAGAGGGAAAGTGGTAAGCCCCTTACCCTCCCTCTTTGGCTTCAAATACAATTTATATAAATATCCTATCAGGAGGTAACAACTATGAGAAACTTTTTATCAATCTATGATCCTTTCAGAGAGATGGACAACTTCGAGCGTCACTTCTTTGACTCACCATTCTTCGGCACTACCACTTCGTCTATGGCAGGATTCAGCACAGATATCACCGATGAGGGTGACTCATATAAGTTGACAGCAGATCTTCCTGGTTTTTCTAAGGACGACATCAACATTGACATCAACGACAACACACTTACACTCTCAGCAGAGAGACATTCCGAATTTGAGAAGGAAGATAAGAAAGGTAAGTACATCCGCGTTGAACGTTCATATGGTTCATACTCTCGCTCATTCGACTTAACCGGTATTAAGTCTGATGATATTACAGCAAGTTATGAGAACGGTGTTCTCTCCCTTGTTCTCCCTAAGGAAGATGAGATTAAGCCAGTCTCAAGACGACTTGAAATAAAGTAAAAATCCATAAACTCCCATAAAACGAAAACCCCGAGAGCGCGAGCTCCCGGGGCTTTTGTTTTATTTATATTTTGCAAGTAAGTTCTCTAGGTTCTTGTGGAAGATTAGCTCGCGCTCCTCTTCTGTGAGTGGGATGTCTTCCCAGCGGCGCATCTCATCGCACGCGTCCCACATCGGGTAGTCAGTTCCGAAGATGACTCTCTCCGGTGTGTAGATATTTATAAGTTCTCTGACCTTCTCTGGAGAGAGTTCAAAGAGTGAACTTGACGTATCGACGTACGCGCGTGTGAGACTCAAGTACGCCGCTGCATTCTCCCACTCCGAATATCCTCCGAAGTGTGCAGCGATAATATCAAGTTTTGGGAACTCATCAAAGAGAGGTGCAAGTTTTTCAGCCTTGGAATACTGAGTGCGGTAATCGCCCATATGAATAAGGACAGGGCACTTGCCCTCCGCAAGTTTGTAAATCTCTTTTGCCTTCTCTGAATTCAAATCGAATTCCTGAAAATCCGGATGAAGTTTAACGCCCTGAAGGCCATGCTCAATTCCCCAGTTGAATTCCTCTTTTAGATTCTCTGATTCTGGATGAAGAGTCATAAAACCGATAAATCTATCTGGATAGAGCTCAACAGATTTTGCAATAAAAGAATTTATAGACTGAACCTGCTTTGGAGTTGTGGCAACTGAGTGGATAAGGAACTTATCTATTCCGGCAGCAGTTCCCTCCTCAAGCAACTTCTCGCGTGTACCGTTGTGAGCCATAGGGATTCCATAAAAGTTGCCAATATTAAGAGATGCCTTTTTTGCTATCATCTCAGGAAATATATGGGTGTGTGCATCGATAATCATAAGGCACCTCCTTTAAAATTACTTACGAATTATATAATAAAAAAATGCGGAATGCAATTGCACTCCGCATTAATTATTAAATTAGCCATTGCCCCACTTTAGGACATAGATACAAACCTGACGACTACCCCACTGTACGCACTCGCCATAAGTGTCGAAGTAGAGGTCGATTGTGATACCGCTTCCGTTGTCAACGAATCCACCGGTATCAGCTGCAATACAGTAACCATAGACGTACTTACCATCTGTAGTTACGACGTAGAGCTCTGAGCCATAAGGAATCTGTCTTGGGTTTACAGCGACGTGGCCAGACTGTGCAAGTCTACCTGAAGCTGTTCCCTTACCAGGTGTTGAGTAATAGGCTGTGGCATAACCAGTAATTGTTGTAATTACATTTGTTGGGATGCCATCCTGAAGAGCATAAGGCATTGGGATTGCCGAAAGCTGTCCGGTTGTTGAAAGGACTTTAATCTTTGTACCTGAAACAACAATCTTGTTTACAGCAGCCTGATCAACATGCTCAGAGAGTTTAGTTGATTTAGAAACCTTACCGTTTACAATTTTGTCCTTATAGACAACAGTCTTCTGACCATTCTTACCTTCCTGTTCCACTTCGGTTGTACCTTTGTAGACCTTAGAGGAAGTTTTGTAGATGGTCTCATACTTAATAGTCTCAACAGCAGTACGTTCCTCATAGGTTACTCTATAAACAGTAACCGAGTTACCTGCCTTAAGTTCTGTGTCCATTGATGGGCTGACCTCGTCCTCCTCCCCAAGGGAGACATGAAGACCAGCAAGAACGTCGGCAACCGTACCTGAGAGGAAGTCAACTGAATGTGTCTTACCATCGACAAATACATCTACTGTAAAGGCTCTTGTTATTTTAATTGTCATGTTCTCTACAAGAAGGTCATCTTCTTTGTAGTTCATCTTGTCGACAGGTCTAAATGTTAGTCCTGCCTCGGATAGTGCATCTGAAACTTTACCAGCAATCATGACATCATGGATTTCACCATTGTCATCGATTGTAACTGGCATTGCTCTTTTTACTACAAGTTTGTTGCCTTTTCTGGCATTCTTACCGACAACGAAACTTGAAGAGTCGAGGTAATCTTTTTCGCCAAGAGTAATTCCTGCCTGTTTTAAGATCACTTGGGCACTCTGTTCAGATGTAGTAACCTTTATCACGTTCCCGTCAGCTTCAACATTGACTGTATAAGTTGACATCGCCGATGCAATAATCGTACCTACAACAATTATAGCCAAAAACAAAATTGCAAGGATACGACCTGCAGCAGGTGTAAAGGTACTGTTCTTTACACTTTTTTGTACCATTCAAGATCTCCTTAGCAAAAGCCCAAAATCGACTTTGCGACCGATATTATAGGTTGATTCTTATAAAAAGTCAATTTTTTAAGGGGGCTGTTTTTGTGCAACTTGCACAACAAAATGTTAATAATTACAAGTTGTAACCTTTAGTTTTTCTAATTTAGAAAAATAAAGGATAAAATTTTGGGCATTTTATAAAAAAATGCCCTCGTAACTATTTTGTAACCATTTTTGGCCTTTTTTTGATGTTTTTGCTCCACTTTGGGTTAAATTCGAACAGTTATTCGCCTTTACTTAATTCCAAAGTTCTATCATATGCTGCGCGTAGTGCTTTTGTAACAATTTCATCGAGGTTCTCATTTTCGAACACTTTGACGCCCTCGATTGTACTGCCACCAGGGCTGCACACATTGACTTTAAGCTGATCAAGACTCAAGTCTGATTTACGTGCAAAAAATGCAGAACCTTTCACAGTTGACAGCGCAAGATCTTTTGCCATGTCATATGAAAGTCCAAGACTCTCCCCTGCTTTTGCAAGTGCATCAAAGAACATAAATGAATATGCAGGACCACATCCTGAGATAACTGATGCTGCATCAATCATATCCTCATCCATCTCAAGGAGTTCTCCAGCCGAAGCAAAGTCAGAGATAAATGTCTCTAAATTCTCTGAGCGAACCTTAGAGTTTTTAGCTACCAAAATATTACCAGCACCTGCGGCAACAGGTGTATTTGGCATGATTCTAATAACGCTCTGCTCTCGACCAACCATCTCACAGAGAGTACTCATCTTTATACCTGCAGCCATTGTAACGAGAACTGCATCAGGCGAGATATCTTCTCTGATCTCATCAATAAGTACAGGAAGCATCTGTGGTTTTACACCTAAAACGATATAGCGTGAATTTTCAGCTATATCAGCATTTGTTGTTGCAGTAGCGCCAATAGCAGAAGCAAGAGCCTCAGCTTTTTCAGGTGTTCTATTTGAAACAGCAACAGTAGGCCCTTTGAGTGCTTTTGATAAAGCACTGCCCATGTTACCTGCGCCAATAAATCCGTAATCGTACTTCATGATATCACCTAATCTGGCCATCGCCATGAATAATGTACTTGTATGTGTTGAGCTCGCGAAGTCCCAAAGGTCCTCTTGCGTGAAGTTTCTGAGTTGAGATACCCATCTCACATCCGAGCCCAAACTCACCACCATCTGTAAATCTTGTGGATGCGTTTACATAAACAGCTGCACTATCAATCAATGATAAGAACTTGCGCTCTGATTCTGTATCCTTTGTGATAATAGCTTCGCTGTGTCCAGTTGAATGCTTTGAAATGTGCTCTATCGCCTCATCTACACTGTCAACAATTCCAACAGCGAGAATATAATCGAGGAACTCGGTATCAAAGTCATTCTCCCCTGCAGGTGTGCCTGAGATAATAGCCTGTGCCCTAGAATCAAGTCTGAGTTCAACTTCAGGAATTGCTTCCTTGAGCATTGGAAGGAATTTCTCTGCAACAGCGCTATGAACAAGCAAAACTTCCTCTGCATTGCAGACTGAAGGGCGAGAAGTCTTTGCATTCTTAACTATCTTTGCAGCCATCGAGAGATCTGCTGATTCATCAACATAGATATGGCAGATACCCGTACCGGTTTGAATACAAGGAACCTTTGCATTCTCTACACATGAACGGATGAGGCCCACTCCACCTCGAGGAATCAAAAGATCAACAAGACCGGTTGCAGTCATAAGGTCAGTTGCGCTCTGACGTGTGAGGTCGGATACAAGGTTTACGATATCCTCTGAGAAGCCACACTTCTTAAGACCATCTTTCAAAGCTTTAACAATAGCCTTTGAAGAGTTATAGCTCTCCTTACCACCTCTGAGCACACATGCGTTGCCACTCTTAAAGCAGAGACTTGCAGCATCACTTGTTACATTAGGGCGGCTCTCATAGATAATTGCAACTACGCCGAGAGGTACAGAGGTCTTTTCAACCTTGATACCCGAAGGCCTAACTACAGTATCGTAAACTTGACCGACTGGGTCAGGGAGCGCAGCCACCTCTCGCATGCCATTTGCCATGCCGAGAATGCGCTCCTCAGTTAAGAGGAGTCGGTCAATCATAACATCTGAAATAGTACCGCGCGCAGCATCTACATCTACTTTGTTTGCTTCTAGAATAGAACTCGTCTGTGCCACGAGTTCATCTGCACAGACGAGAAGTGCTTTATTCTTAGCCTCAGTAGATGCTGCTGCAATTTCTTTTGAAGCTGCCTTTGCAGCTTTGCAGAGATTTAATGTATCCATATCTTACTTCCTTGCACAGAACTTTGTGCCAATAAAGTCTTTTCCTTCAATAATGTCATAGAGAACCTCCGGATTCTTTCCGTTGGCTACGACCATGTCAATGTTACCGCCGGTCGCAATTTCAGCAGCGACAATCTTTGTCTTCATACCGCCGGTACCAAGTTTTGTGCCGCTGTCTCCGCCAAGTTCCATAATCTCAGGAGTAATCTCCTTGACCTCCTTAATAAGTTCAGCGCTTTTATCTTTTCTTGGGTCTCCTGTGAAGAGACCGTTAATATCTGAAAGAATAACTAGGATGTCAGCATCAATTGATGTGGCAACAATAGCACTTAAAGTGTCGTTGTCGCCGATGACAATTTCCTCAGTTGCGATTGTATCGTTCTCATTGATAACTGGAATAGCACCGAGTTCAAGAAGTCTGAAAACAGTGTTTCTAAAATTGCCGTGACGAGTAGGGTCTTTAAGATCACTGCCAGTGATAAGAATCTGAGATACAGTGTGATTATACTCTGAGAAGAGTTTGTCATATGTGTACATGAGTTCACACTGACCAACAGCTGCAGCAGCCTGCTTTGTTGGAATATCAGATGGCTTCTCCCTAATTGAGAGTTTGCCGAGACCCATGCCAATAGCACCTGAGGATACAAGTACAACCTCATGGCCCGCATTCTTTAAATCTGAGAGAACCTTACAGAGCTCCTCTACACGGCGAATATTTAAATTTCCAGTCTTGTGGGCAAGTGTTGATGTGCCCACTTTAACAACAATTCGCATTTTAGTCTCCAAGTTTTAAATCGTTTTCTTTAATCCAGCCGAGTTTTCTTTCAATCTGTCCAAATACGAAAGTGAGTACTGCTGGAAGAACTACACAGATAAGTACAAGACCAATCCAGTCAAGAGCTGTTGGAGCATATGCTACAGCACCATTTGTAACAGCTGCCTCTGAAGGAGCAAGCCAACCTGTGATTACACCGATAGGTCCACAGAAACCGCAAGTACCCATACCAGAGTTAATAGCAGCACCATTCATCTGAAGCTTAAATACGCAAGTTGCGATAGGTCCTGTGATTGCAGATGTGAGGATTGGAGCAATCCATACCTTTGGATTCTTAACAATGTTTGCCATCTGGAGCATTGATGTACCAATACCCTGGGATACAAGTCCACCGACCTTATTCTCCTTGAATGACATTACTGCGAAACCAACCATCTGAGCACAGCATCCTGCCACAGCAGCACCACCAGCGAGACCAGTGAGTGAGAGTGCAGCACAGATAGCAGCAGATGAGATTGGAAGTGTAAGTGCAATACCTACAACAACTGAAACAACAATACCCATGAGGAATGGCTGCTGAGTTGTAGCCCACATAATGATGTTACCCACCCAAGAAGCAGCAATACCGATTGGTTTTGCGATAAGCATTGAGAGGCCTACACCAACAAGGATAGTTACAGTAGGAGTTACAAGGATGTCCACCTTTGTCTCCTTGGACACTGCCTTACCAAACTCAGCTGCAAGGATTGCAATGAAGAGTACAGCAAGTGGTCCACCTGCACCACCCAAAGTGTTAGCGGCATAACCTACAGTTGCAAGTGAGAAAAGTACCATTGGAGATGCTTTCAAAGCATAACCGATAGCAACTGCCATTGCAGGACCCGCCATTGCCATAGCATATCCGCCAATCTCTGTAAAGAAAGAAAGGGCTGGAATCATGCCAAGGGTCTTAAAGATAGTACCGATAAGGAGTGAGCAGAAGAGACCCTGTGCCATAGCAGAGAGAGCATCTATTCCGTACCTCTTACCAGAGATTTCTATGTCTTTTTTCTTTAAGAATGCTTTGAACTTACTCACTATGCATTCCTCCTCAAAATATAATGTATATATAATAATACATTTATAATATATTTGCAAAATAAATAACTTCTACACAATCTGCGTCGAAGTTAAATCTATGTATTATTGGGGCAACTCGTTGTTTTTGTAAAACCACGCAGAAAAAAACGATTGACTTCTCCACTTTAAAGTGCTATACTCACATCCAAGAAATCACAAAGGAGGCAGCTAAAATGATGAACCAGAAGTTTTACTTTTATTATTTTATCAAGGGCTGCCCGTCTTATGTGATGTCCAAGGCATAAACGCTTTGGGTTGAATAGAACGAACAGTCCGCATTTGCTACGCTTTTCAGGCGTATAGGCAACTGCGGACTTTTTATTTACAGAAAGAAAACGCTGAAGGAGAAAACAAGATGTCATCCAACAAGTTCTTTTATTACTTTTATTTTATCAAGGGTTTTCCGCAT
>R26__coassemble_732_pt1 | contig 18752 bp, 14 predicted proteins | sample R26__metabat2_low_PE_056 | metagenome-assembled genome bin R26 | reverse complement strand
ACTCTATATAGAACAAATCAGACAAGCCCTGTTTACAAACCATATCTTTCATAATATATAATTGTATCATAAAACTTATAATTATGGTATTATTTATTGGGTGACAAAAATGCTACAGAAAAATCAGGACATCAAACTCATAATCGATGGTATGACTGCCGAAGGTTCAGGTGTTGGACACTTCGACGGTCAAGCTGTTTTTGTTCAAAACACAGCCATAGGTGATGAGATTGACTGCCACATCATGGTAGCTAAAAAGACCTATGCTGTAGGTAAGATAAATAAACTTCTCAAGCATTCACCTGACAGAGTTGAGTCCGACTGCGACGTATCAGAGCGCTGCGGTGGCTGCGCATATCGTCACATCAGCTACGATGCTCAACTCAAAATGAAAGAGCAAAAAGTTAGAGACGCTTTCCAAAGAATCGGTCACCTTGACGTAGAAATCAGCCCAATCCTCGGTGCTAAGAACATAAACGGATACAGAAATAAAGCTCAGTTCCCAGTTGAATTTGACACCCGTGATGGCAAGCCACTCATCGGTTTCTACGCAAACAACACCCATAGAATTGTTCCTTGCATGGACTGCAAGCTTCAGTCCGCAACCTTTGAGTGTGTACTCCAAATCGTTAAGAACTGGCTCCTTGATACAAACTTCAAAAAAATCCGTCACATCTACATCCGCGAAGGCAAAAACACCGGTGAAGTGATGGTCTGCCTTGTCATCAAGAGCGATGGCATTCCAAACAAAGAACAGCTCATAAACGAACTCAAAAATGGTATTCCAAAGCTCAAAACTGTTGTTCTTAACATCAATAAAAAAGATACCAACGTCATCCTTGGAGAGGCCTGTGAGGTCATCTACGGTGACGGATATATTACAGATAAACTTCTCGGCAAAACCTTTAGAATCTCCCCACTCTCCTTCTTCCAAGTAAACAGCGAGCAGTGTGAAGTTCTCTACTCAAAAGCCCAGGAATATGCAGGCTCAGCAGACCTTCTCCTCGACCTTTACTGTGGCACCGGAACTATCGGTCTCTCAATGTCTGACAACGTCAAAAAACTTGTCGGAGTGGAGATTATTCCAGAGGCCATTGAAGACGCAAAGAAGAATGCAGGCCTCAACAACATATCAAATGCAAACTTCTTCTGTGGTGACGCCGCAAAGATAGCCAAAGAGCTCAAAGCCCAGGGCACAAAACCGGACGTTGTCCTCGTAGACCCACCACGCAAGGGCCTCGACGAAACGCTCCCTAGTGTTATCGCTGAGATGGCCCCAGACCGTGTGGTCTACGTCTCTTGCGACCCTGCAACGCTCGCGCGCGACTGCGCTCGCTTCGATGCCCTTGGCTACAAAGTCAAAGCCGTCACCCCAGTCGACATGTTCCCACACACCGCTCATGTAGAGACGGTATGCCTTTTATCAAAGGAATAGGGATAATAGTATGGCGATTTACAGCACGATTGCTAAAAAATTTGTAATATTTGCACGGAAAAATGGCTTCAAGTTTTACTTTTCTTGAAGCCATTTTTTTCTATTATTATATGTATTATTGTGGTAGAATATTATTCACTCCCCTTAAAAAGAGAAGGTTTTGTTCAAATGAGTTACAAGATGAATTCTGCAATTTGGAACGGCGTATTTGTTGTACCAAATTGTGTGGTAGATGAACATATTAAAAAAGCAGGAGGACAGCAGGTCAAAGTCCTCCTATTTTTGTTGCGCCATAATTCAGAATCTCTTGATGCTCGCGCTGTCGCTAAGGGTACTGGCATGGACGTAGGTGACGTCAAGGATGCCATGAGTTATTGGAAAGAAGTAGGCCTTATCTATGAGGATGGCGAGACGCCACCTGAGGTTATGGCTGCAGAAAAGACAGCGCCAACTTTCAAAGCACTCCCAGATGTTGCGCCAACATATGAGCAGGTTGCAGCAAGGACTCTTGAGGACTCCAACCTCAGAGCGCTCTTCAACGAAGTTCAGCTTAAACTCGGTAGAACTATTGGTTACGGCGAGCAGTCACAACTTCTTATGATGCTTGACTATTATGGACTTCCAGTCGAAGTAATTTTGACTCTTATTGAGTATTGTGTTTCAAGGGAAAAATCGAAATTCTCATATATCTCAAAGGTTGCAAAGGATTGGGGCGAGCGTGAGATCAACACACTCGAAAAGGCTGATGCTTATCTTCGTGAACTCAAATCTGATGAGTCTCTTTGGAAGAAGTTTGTATCGAACTTTACAGTTGACGCTCCAAATTACACCGTTAAGAGATTCGAGTTCTTAAAGCATTGGCATGTTGATAACAAGCAGTCAATGGAACTTATTCTCTACGCTTATGAGATTATGGTTGAGCGTATTGACAAAGTTAGCTTTGCCTATATGAACTCAATTCTTGAATCTTGGAAGGTAGACGGTATAAAGAAACCACAAGATGCCATGGCTGCTGCAGCAAAGAGAACCTATAATCTCGCAGGAACAAATACTGCCGGCAAGACATCATATGATTCGGAAAAAGTAAAAGAAAAGGCGCAGGCGCCTATCGAATATAAAAGAAAGAAAAAGGAGGAATAATAATGCCAAGTAATCTTGAACGTGCAAAAGCCGTAATTGATACAAGACGTGAAAATGCCGAAGCTTTGGCAGAGCAAAAGCGTTTTGAACTTGAGACTGTTTCTCCTGAACTCAAGGAAGTTAATTATAAAATTTCAAGAGCTGGCCTTGATGCTCTTAGAGCTATCAATGGTGGTTCTGTTTCAATCGAGGAACTTGCAAAGAAGAATCTCGAACTTCAAGCAAAGCGTGCTGAGATTTTAAAGGGGCTTGGACTTCCAGAGGATACACTTGATATTCATTACACATGTCCAGTGTGTGAGGACACAGGTATTAAGGATGGCCATTACTGCGAGTGCTTAAAGGCACTTGTTAAGCAGTTTCAGTTTGAGAATCTCAATAGTTGTGCTCCAGCAAAGGGCTCAACTTTCCAGAACTTCAGTCTCGATTACTATCAGGGCGAAGCACGTCCACGTATGGAACAGATTTATAATTACTGTAAATCTTGGGCTGCTGATTTTGATAGAAACTCAAACAGCATTCTTATGTATGGACAAACTGGTCTTGGAAAGACACACCTCTCACTTTCTATTGCAAATGAAGTTGTTGCAAAGGGTTATAACGTAATTTACGCAAGTTCAGGTAACCTTTTCAACAAACTTGAGAAGGAGAGCTTTGGAAGACTTAAGACAGATGAGTCACCTGAGGAGGCAGTTTTAAACTGCGACCTTCTTATACTTGATGATTTGGGTTCTGAGTTTACAAAGCCTTATGTTGTAGCTGAGCTTTACAATATCATCAACACAAGGCTTCTTTCAGGTCTTCCAACAATTATCAGCACAAATCTCCTCTATGATGAGATTGGAGATAAATATAACCCACGTGTCTATTCACGTCTTATCGGTGATTACCAGATGCTTGAATTCTTGGGCTCAGATATTCGCCAACTTAAAAGCTAAACTCTATTTTGTTACAAAGGATTTTTTAGATGGACATTATTGCTAGTATCACAGATCAATTTAAATTACATCGTTGGCAGGTTGAAAATACTGTCAAGTTAATCGATGAAGGGAATACTATTCCCTTCATTGCTCGTTATAGGAAAGAGGCACACGGTACTTTAGATGATCAGACTCTCCGTGAAATCTCTGAGAGACTTGAGTATCTCCGCAATCTCGACAAGCGTCGCGAGGAGATTTCAAAGTCAATTATTGAGCAGGAGAAGATGACAGATGAGTTGCAGCTCAAAATTGATAATGCTGCAACTTTAGCTGAACTTGAGGACCTTTATAGACCTTATAAACCAAAGAGAAAAACACGTGCTTCTGTTGCAAAGGAAAAGGGTCTCGAGCCTCTTGCTCAGGCAATTTTCGAGCAGAAGCCAGGTGTTGACCCTATGGCTCTTGCACCAGAATATATCGATGCCGAAAAGGGCGTTGAGACAGTAGAGGATGCTCTTCAGGGTGCCTCAGATATTATCGCAGAAGACATCTCAGATGACGCTGACATCCGTCGTCGTCTCCGTAATCTCTTCTCGGTTCTTGGTGTAATCTCATCTAAAGCAAAGAAGGATGAGGATAGCGTTTATGCTACATACTACGATTTCTCTGACAAAGTAGAGAAGATTGCAGGACATAAGATCCTCGCAATTGACCGTGGTGAGAAAGAGGATTTCCTCAAGGTATCTGTAACTCTTGATCGTGAAAAAGCAATTTCAATTATTGAAAAGGTAACCCTTAAAGGTAGTGGTCTCTGTACCGATTTTGTAAAGGCTGCTGGTGAGGACGCGTATGACCGTCTCATTTTCCCATCAGTTGAAAATGAGACACGCTCTATGCTTACCGAGCGCGCTGCAACTGCTGCTATCAAAGTATTTGCACAGAATCTCCGCCCACTTCTTATGGCACCGCCTATCAAGGGTAAAGTTTGCCTCGGCCTTGATCCTGGCTACAGAACAGGTTGTAAGGTTGCATGCGTAGATGCAACAGGCAAGGTGCTTGATACTGGCGTCATTTATGTAACTCATAGTGCTGCTGAAAAAGCTGATGCAGAGCGCTTTATTGCAGGCCTTATTAAAAAGCATAAAGTTGATATTATCTCAATTGGTAATGGTACTGCTTCAAAAGAGACGGAGATTTTTGCTGCTGATCTTCTTAAGAAGATTCCTGAAAAGGTTTCATATATGGTAGTTTCTGAGGCTGGCGCTTCAGTTTACTCAGCTTCAAAACTTGCAGCATCAGAATTCCCTCAATTCGACGTTTCACTTCGTTCTGCTGTGTCTATCGCACGTCGTCTTCAGGACCCACTTGCAGAACTTGTTAAGATTGAACCTAAGGCAATCGGTGTTGGCCAATACCAGCACGACATGCCAAAGAAGGAGCTGGAATCAGCTCTTGATGGTGTAGTTGAGGACTGTGTAAACTCTGTTGGTGCAGATCTCAACACAGCATCACCTTCACTTCTTTCGCACATCGCTGGTATCAACGGCACAATTGCTCAGAATATTGTTACATACCGCGAAGAAAACGGTGCTTTTGAGAGCCGCGCAGCTTTGAAAAAAGTTCCAAAGCTCGGTCCAAAAGCATACGAGCAGTGCGCAGGTTTCCTTCGCATCGCAGAATCAAAGAATGTTCTTGATAACACAGGCGTTCACCCTGAGTCATATGATGCAGCAAAGACTCTCCTTACTCTCTGCGGATATGAACTCAAAGATGTTAAGGCTGGAAATATTCCAGAACTTCACGACAGAATTGAGAAGCAGGGTTATGCAGCTCTCGCTGAGAGACTCTCAATTGGTGAGCCAACACTTCACGACATTGAGAATGAACTCCTAAAGCCGGGCCGTGACCCTCGTGACGAGCTCCCACCACCACTTCTTCGCTCTGATGTTATGGAGATGAAGGACTTAAAGCCTGGCATGGAACTCAAAGGTACAGTTCGTAACGTAATCGACTTCGGCGCTTTTGTTGACATCGGTGTTCACCAGGACGGCCTTGTTCACATCAGCCAGATTACTGATAAATATATCAAACACCCATCAGAGACACTCTCTGTTGGCGACGTAATTACAGTTCGTGTACTTGACGTCGATCTTCAGAAGAAACGTATTGGTCTTACGATGAAAGGGGTTGCTCAATAATGAAACTTGAGGTTAAAAATATCACCAAGTCATTTGGTGATAAGGAGGTACTTAAAGGTGTATCTTTCCATGTTGAGAGTGGTGCAGCTTTAGGTCTTCTCGGTAGAAATGGTGCAGGTAAAACTACCACCATTCGTATCATTATGGGTCTCTTTGAGCCAAACTCAGGTGAGGTACTTCTCGACGGTAAGCCACTTGATATTAGAGAGGCGAATGTCGGATACATGCCAGAGGAGAGAGGCCTCTATCCAAAGAAGACTGTCATTGAACAGCTGGCGTATTTTGGTGAACTCCGTGGCATGACAAGACAGGATGCTATAAAGAGTGCTGATGCTCTTCTTGAAAGGCTCGACATGACAGAGTATAGAGGTGCAAAGCTCTCAACTCTCTCAAAGGGTAATCAGCAGAAGATTCAGCTTGTTGTGACCTTGATTAACGACCCAGATATAGTTATTTTGGATGAGCCATTCTCAGGTCTTGATCCAGTCAATGCTATGCTCCTCAAAGATATTGTCAAAGAGCAGATTGAGAAGGGTAAGATTGTTATTTTCTCAAGTCATCAGATGAACTACATTGAGGAATTCTGTAACGAGATAGTAATCTTAAGCTCCGGCGTTATCGCAGTTTCCGGTGCTATTAAGGACATTAAAAAGTCCATGTCCCAGAGTAAAGTATTGCTCTCGCTATCAGATAAGGGCAACCTCTCTGAAAAGCTTAATGAATCCACAGTCATCTCATCTTTAGAGGATGATGAGGAGGGCTTGGTTGTTACACTTAAACCAGAATCATCTGTAGATGACCTCATTAAAGTTGTGACAAACAGTACTGCAAAAGTAAATGAGATAAAGGCTTTAGAGCCTTCACTTGCCGAGATATTTGTTGACTATACGGAGGTGGACTCATGAAACAGTTTTTGACAGTTTTTAAGTTTGAACTCCTTGGTCAATTGAAGAATAAAATTGCTATTGTCATAACAGCAGTTATTGTAATTGGTTTGGCATTGATTCTCTCATATCCTCGTTTTAACATTGAACCTTTAGAGGATAAGCACCTTAAAGAGGTGGCTCTTGTAAATTCATCCTCAATGTCAGATGAGGTTTTAAAGCCTGCCTTTGAGAATGCATTTTCTAAGGAGGCAGGGTACAATTTTACCTTCCTTGTTCCAGAGGATGAGCTCAAAACATTGGTTTTAAATGACGAGTATGCTGCAATAATTGAAATTATTGGACCAACATCTATCAATTATGTTGTTAAAACTGTTGGTCTCTATGACTATGAGACGAGCATTGCATCTGAAACTTTAAAGAGCTTATATCAGTACAACACCTTGGCTGAAATGGGTCTCTCTGAAGAGGAAGTAAACCAGTTCTTCAGCTCAAATATTGACGTTAACACCATTGTTACTGGAAAAGATCAGACGACAAGTTTCTGGTACACATATGTTATTGTCATGATTTTATATTTCGTACTTATAATATACGGACAGTTTGTTGCAACTTCAGTTGCAGGCGAGAAAAGTTCAAGGGCAATGGAGGTTCTTATCACCTCTGCAAAGCCTATGAATCTCATGTTTGGCAAGGTGCTTGGTTCTGGCTGTGCAGGCCTTATTGAGCTTCTCATCATTCTTGGTTCTGCAATTGGATTCTATAAACTGAATGAGGATGTTATAACTAATGATATTCTCTCCTCAGTTTTCGGCATTCCAACATATGTCGCATTGATGACCATCCTCTTCTTTATACTTGGATATTTCATCTTTGCATTTATGTATGGTGCTGCAGGTTCCCTCGCTTCAAGAACAGAGGACATCAGCGCACTTGTTATGCCTGTTATGGTACTCTTTATGGCTACCTTCTTCGTCGCTATCATCGGCATGAACAATGGTTCTGTCGATGAGCTCTATTTTAAAGTCCTCTCATTTCTACCAACATTCTCTTCAATGCTTATGCTTGTTAGAATTTGTATGGGTGAGGTTGCGACTTGGGAAATCATACTTTCAGTAGTAATTCAACTCATATCTATTCTGGGCCTTGGAGTACTCTGCTCAAGAATTTATAGAGCAGGAATCCTTATGTATGGCAACACTCCAAAGCCTAAAGATATTTGGAGAATAATCACTTCGGAGGCAAAATGATGGAAAGAATAGCAAGCTTTTCAATTGACCACGACAAACTTCAAAAAGGCATATACACATCCCGTGTAGACGGTGATGTTGTTACTTATGATATCCGTATGAAACGCCCTAATATGGGGGATTATCTCTCAAATGGAGCACTCCATACCTTTGAACATCTCTTTGCAACTTATGCAAGAAATAGTGAGTTTAAAGACTCAGTAATCTACATAGGTCCAATGGGCTGCAGAACCGGTTTTTACCTGCTCCTTCGCGATGATGTAAATAAGTCTGACGTCTTAAAACTTGTTAAGGATTCTTTTGAATTCATTAAGGATTTCGAGGGCGAAATTCCTGGAGCAAAGAGAAAAGAATGTGGCAATTATTTGGAACATGATTTAGCTTCAGCAAAAGTTGCTGCAATAGATATGCTTGAAGTTTTGAAAGACTGGAACGAAGCAAAGTTTAATTACGACTATGAATAAAAGAAAACGCTGTGCTAAATGGCACAGCGTTTTTGTTTTATAAGTATTTGTATCTCTTCCTGAATCTGAGTATGAAACTTAGTACCATAACGAAACTAAAAGCTTCAATAATTATCTGACAGATCCAAACAGAATCAAGTGTGTTTCCAAGAAGAGTTGGAATTGTATAGAGAGCTGCTATTGGGAAAATAAAGCTCCTAATAAATGCGATAACTGCTGAGATTCCACCATTTTCAAGTGCTGTAAACAGGGATGATCCGAGCATGTTAAAGCCCATAAGAAGGAATGCAATACAGAAGATTCTAAGTCCATGTACTGACATGTCAAAGAGTTCTTTATTCTCTTGAATAAATATATATACAAAAGGCTTTGAGAGAAGTTCTGCAAGTCCAAAAAGTATAACTCCTGATGATAGGAGAAGAGTTACTTCTTTCTTGAAAACATTTTGAAGTTCAGCGTAATCGTTTGCACCGTTGTTGAAACTGATAATCGGCGCACTTCCCATTACAATTCCAATAAATACGGAGATGAATGTGAAGTTTATGTACTGGATAATTCCGAATGCGTTTACACCGTTCTGTCCAGCAATCTCCATAAGCTTTAAGTTATAGAGAATAATTACAATACTTAATGTCAAGTTGTTTACGAACTCCGACACACCATTTGTACATGTCTTGGTGATAACTTTTCTATGGAATTTTGGTATGCAAAGTTTGAAGTAGGTATCGTTCTCTCTTGCAAAGAAAATGAGGGGAACAATACCGCCGAAAAACTGGCTCATTGCTGTGCCGATTGCGGCACCGACAAGGCCCCATTTTAGGCCGACAATAAAGATGGCATCGAGAACGATATTTCCCACACCTGCGATGATTGTCGCATCAAGTCCAAGCTTTGGTTTGCTCGCGGTTGAACAGAGAGATTGGAACATGTTTTGGAGAATGAATGCAGGCGTAAAACAGAAGAGAATTCGCATGTATTTTATGCTACATTTTAGGAGTTCTCCGTCGGCACCGAGGAGGACGCCGAACTGCGGTGCGAAAATGAAGCCGATCGCGCCGAGCAATATGCCAAGTGCAATGCCGAAATAAAGAATCAGTGAGAAATTTTGGTTCGCGCGATCGGCCTCATTTTCGCCTAAAGCGGTCGCTACCACGGCGCTTCCGCCGGTGCCGAACACGAAACCAATACCACCAAAAATCATAATAAGTGGCCACGAAAGATTTATTGCAGCAAACGGTGTCTCACCCACCCAGTTGGTAACAAAGAATCCATCTACGTTGCCGTACATAGATGTTGCTATCATCATTGCTATGGATGGTAAGACAAAACGTATTAACTTTTTGAATGTGAAGTGATCTGAAATTTGAATTTTCATAACGGGTGGTAGTTTACCATATTGCATTGAATAAAGCAAATGTGTGTGATATAATATACTGAATTTTTATATATTAAAGAGGTAATTAATTAATGAAACACGTAGACATTATTGAGGTAATGACCGACAAGGAATATGTCGGTAAAGAAGTAACTGTTTGTGGCTGGGTCCGCACAGCTCGTGACTCCAAAACTATGGCATTCATCGAGCTCAACGACGGTACAAGCCTCAAGCACATTCAGCTTGTAGTGGACAAGGAGACGTTTTCTAAGGCAGATAAAATGTCTGACCTCACAAAACTCGGTTGTTCACTCAAGGTAGTTGGTACAGTTGTACCTTCGGCAGTAGCTCAGGACGGTGGCGTTGAGATCAACGTTACAGATATTGAGCTTCTTGGCCCATGCCCAGAGGACTATCCTCTTCAGAAAAAACGCACAAATCTTGAAACACTCCGTACAATGCCTCATCTTCGTGTTCGTACAAATACATTTACCGCAGTTTTCCGAGTACGCTCAGTTCTTGCTGATGCAATTCATGAATATTTCCAGGATAGACATTATGTCTATGTTCATACTCCACTCATTACAGGCTCTGACTGTGAGGGCGCAGGCGAGATGTTCCGCGTTACAACACAGAGCTTTGAAGATGCTGCTAAGTATAAGACAGCAGATGAATACTATGCCGACGACTTCTTTGGTAAGACAGCAGGCCTCTCAGTTTCAGGCCAGCTCGAGGGTGAAGTAGCCGCTATGGCATTTGGTAAGATCTACACTTTTGGTCCTTCATTCCGTGCAGAGAACTCAAACACAACAAGACACGTTGCAGAGTTCTGGCATGTTGAACCAGAAGTTGCATTTGCCGAGCTTCCTGACATCATTGAGATAGCAGAGGACATGATTAAGTACATTACAAAAGCTGTAATGGACCGTTGCCCTGCAGAGCTCGACTTCTTCGAGAAGTTCTTTGAAAAGGGACTTCGCGAAAAGCTCACAAACGTAATCGAAAGTGACTTTGAAATCCTCGATTACACTAAGGCCATTGAAATCCTTGAAAAGGCTGACGCTGATTTCAAGTTCCCTGTGTCTTGGGGTTGTGACCTTCAGACTGAGCATGAAAGATATATCACAGAGGAGGTGTTCAAAAAACCGGTATTCGTAACCAACTATCCAAAAGAGATTAAATCATTCTATATGAAACAGAATCCAGATGGAAAGACAGTTGCTGCAACTGACCTTCTTGTACCTGGTATAGGAGAAATCATCGGATGCTCAGAGCGTGAGGCTGACTATGACAAGCTTCTCGAGGCTATGAACGTTCGTGGAATGAATCTCGACGACTACAAAGACTATATTGATCTCCGTAAGTTTGGTTCAGTTCCACACAGTGGATTTGGACTTGGCTTTGAACGTATGCTCATGTACGTTACAGGAGTACAAAATATTCGTGACGTTATCCTGTTCCCAAGAACAGTAGGTAACATCCGCTAATTTTAGGAGGCAAATATCCATGGCTTTTTGTATTATTACTGACTCGGCATCTGATATGCCAAGAAGTGTCATTGATGAATATAACGCATTCGTAATGCCAACACCTGTTACAATCGATAACGAAGATCTTCGTGACGGTTTAACAATCTTCCCTGATGAATTCTACAAAATTCAGGAAGAGGGCATTAAGGAAATCAAAACATATCATATTTCTCAGCTCATGTTCGAGGAATATTTTACAGAGTTTGCAAAGCGCGGTGATGAAGTACTCTACATCTGTTTCTCAACAGGTATTGCTGGTACTTTCCAGGCTGCAACTCTTGCAAAGCAGGAAGTTCTTGAAGAGTATCCTGACTTTGATCTCACAATCATCGACTCAAAGTGTGCATCAATCGGTTATGGTCTCGTAACTGAGAGACTTCTCCGTATGCAGAGAAATGGTGCATCAAAGGAACTCATTATTGAGGCAGCTCACTTCTTCTGTGAGCATATGGTTCATGCTGTTACAGTACAGACACTTGATTATCTCTATGCAGGTGGTCGTGTAAGTAAGGCTGGCTTTGTTGTTGGCGGTATGCTCGACATTAAGCCAATCATTATGACAGATGAGAACGGTTCACTTAAGTCTGTAGAAAAGGCTCGCGGTTGGAAGAAGGCTCAGGCTAGACTTCTTGAAATCGTGGGCGAGCGTGGCGCAAATCTTGAAAACCAGGTTGTAGGTGTTTGCTATGGTACAGAGATTGAAGCCGCAAAATACCTTGAAGATGAACTTAAGAGCCAGTACAAGGTTCGCGATATTGTTGAGACACAGGTTGGATGCGCAATCGGTGCACACACAGGACCTGGTATCGTTGCTATCGTATTCCTTGATGCTTTTGAACCAAAGTATGACGAGTATTTGAAATAAAAATTTTAAACGAGAAGGTTAAGGCATGAATTTCTTTACTAAACTCGGCGACCTCTTTTACAAAATTAAAGATGCCATTGAGGATTTCTTCTTTGACTTTTGGGAGAAGATCTCAAACAAAAAGGCAGAAAGGAAATTAAGGAAGGAAGAGAAAAGCGCTCTAAATAGCGCCGAATCCTTTGCGGCCAATTTTGCAAACGCTACTGCAGATGCAGATGGCGTAGTTCCTGATGCTGCGCCGGAAGTAGAAAAGAAATCCTTAAAAGAAAAACTTGCTGAACTTAATATCGATAAGAAAAAGATAATCGCAGTCCTTCTCCTTCTCGTATTACTCATCTCTCTTGTTGCTTGTGTAAAAACAAAGCACAACAAGAATGGTGGAAAATCTGGTAAGAAGGGCGCCGGCACTGAAGAGGTCGGCACTGAAGATCCAGATGCTTGGTGGAAGAAGTATTCTCAGGGCGACGCTGATATGCCGGGCTCAAAACCAACAAAGGCAAACGAGATTTCATGGGACCCTGTTGACGGCGCCATCGGATATAACGTATACCGTGCAGATAAAAAAGACGGTGACTATGTATGCATCGCTGTAGTAACTGAGACAAAGTATACAGATACATCTGCTGAGAATGGCAAGAAGTACTATTACAAGACAACAGCTATTAAGACTGTTAAGGAAAAGAAGAATGGTACAACGGCTCTTGTTACTCAGGAGGTTACACTTGCCCCAGAGGCTATCAAGCAGGAGGAAGTAACAGTTAAGCCAGGCGAGACAACAACTGCTAAGACTGTTATTGAAGTAACTGATGATCAGGGTAATACAATAACAATTCCAGTTACAACTGAGAAGGATCCTAACGAAACAACTAAGAAAGACGAAAAAACAACTAAGAAAGACGACGAGACTACAACAAAAGAAACAACTACTGAAACTACAACAGAGACAACAACACAGAGGGTTATCCCATCTTCTGCTGCAAACTCAACACGTAGTTCAAAGGTTAATAATGCTGCAAGCAAGTTTAACGCAAATGCTGCAACTGCTGGTATTACAACTCAGCAGATCGCAAATCAGTGCGCAAAGGCAAGCGGTGTAAATGGTAGTGTTTCTAAGGTTACTAATATTGCTGCTTTGAGTTCGCAACCAACTGGTTATGTTGAGTGCTATAAATTCACTGCTGACTTTAACAGACTTAATCCTCTTGGAAGCCAGCGTAACTTTGGTTATGTATTTAAGGTGGCTGAGGGTACTGACCCTGCGGCATTTGCACAGTTCCTTTCAAAGAACGCTAAATCAAGTTATTCCTATACTGGTCTTGGTTCTACACCAATGAGCTACAAAGCAACCGCATACTATGACCAGTATGTATTCTTTATGGTTTCATACGACTAATTTTGGAGGCAAAATCTTAGATGGATTTTAAAGGCAAGAAAGTACTTGTAGTTGGCCTTGCACGTTCAGGTATGGCAGCTATTAAAGTTCTCACTACACTTGGTGCAACAATAGTACTTTCTGAATCGAAGAAAAAAGAAGATATTAAAGAACTCCAGGATCTTTTAGACCTTGGAGTTGAGATAGTTGATCAGTCACTTGAGGTTGCAGAGGGCGACTATGATCTCTGCGTTAAAAACCCAGGAGTTCATAATGATATTTCGTTTATGGTTAAACTCTATGAACGTGGTATAAAAGTTATCACTGAAATTGAACTTGCTTTTGAAGTTGCAAAGCCACAGCACTTCGTTGCTATCACTGGCACAAATGGTAAGACAACAACAAGCACACTTTGCCATGAGATTTTGAAGGCTAAGTTTGGTGATAAGGCTCACCTTTGCGGTAATATTGGTATTCCACTCTGTGAGATTGTTATGAATGAGAATCTCTTGAACGAAGAGGGACACTATATCACTCTTGAGATTTCAAACTATCAACTTGTAAATATTGATCAGTTCCATCCAGATGTTGCAACTATTATCAATTTGACGCCTGACCATATTGATGTTCACGGTTCACTTGACGCTTATTACAAGTCAAAGACAGAAGTGTATCGCAATATGGATAAGGCAGATACATTTATTTTGAACAGAGATGACGCAACAGTCATTGAATATACGGATAAGTATCCTGTACCAGCAACTGTTAAGACTTTCAGTCTTGATAGTACTGACACAGATAACTTTGTTAAGGACGGCTACCTTTTCGTTGATGGTGAGAAGGTATTACCGGTTGATGCAATCAGGCTTCCTGGTAAGCACAACCTCCAGAATGTTATGATTGCGGTTTCAATTGCCAAGACAATCGGCATTGAGAACGATATTATTGAAAACTGTGTCAAAAACTTTACTGGTGTTGAACACAGAATTGAATTCGTAAGAGAACTTAACGGTGTTAAGTATTACAACGACTCAAAGGGCACAAATACAGACGCCACAGTCACAGCGCTTAAAGCTTTTGACAGGGGCGTAATCTTACTCGTCGGCGGCTTTGAAAAAGGTCTCCCAATGGACGACGTAAAAGCTGAACTTGGCCCTGTCAAAAAGGTAATCGGTTTCGGTGCCTGTGGCCCTCGTCTTGTAAAGGACCTTGTTGGTGACGACGGTATCGTAGTTGTAAACTTAAAGGAGGCTTTGGCCGAATCTGTACGAATTGCTGAGAGCGGGGACACTGTCCTTCTCTCACCAACAACAAGCTCATTCGACCAGTACACATGTTTCGAGGAGCGCGGTGATCATTTCAAGAAACTCGTTATGGAGTTGAAATAATATGACAAACAACAGTTACATTGGCGTATTTGATTCAGGTATAGGTGGACTTACAGTTGTAAAGTCCATCATTGAGTCTATGCCAAATGAAAATATAATATACTTCGGCGATACCGCCCATGTGCCTTATGGTACAAGGTCGCCTCGTCAGGTTACCGAATACGTTTTGTCAGACGTAAAGTTTATCAACACGTTTGATATCAAGGCAATTGTTATCGCCTGCAACACTGCAGACTCAATTGCCAGGGTAAAGGTTGAAGAACTCTACGACCTTCCAGTATTCGGTGTAGTTGACCCTGCGTCTAAGCGCGCAGCTGAGGTGACTAAAAATAACAAGATTGGTGTTATCGCTACTAACGCGACCATCAAGAGCGAAAGCTACAAAGCGGCTATTGCAAAGTACAATAAAGACGCCGAAGTTTTCGGCGTGCCTTGTCCTTTGCTCGTGCCACTTGTAGAGAATGGTCGCTTCCACAAAGGCGATATCGTAATCGAGACAGTTATCAAGGAATACCTCGATCCACTTATGGAAAAGGGTGTTGATACTTTAGTTCTTGGTTGCACACATTACCCACTTCTTATGGAAATTATTGAGGGCCTCTATCCTTCAATTAATATAATCAGTTCTTCAGGTGTTGCTGCTGAGACATTGAAGCAGAACCTTGAGGAGAATGGCTTAATATCTGAAACGGAGAGCTTTGACAGAAAATACTTTGTCAGTGATGATGCGGAAGGATTCATGAGACAAGCGAAAGTATTTATGGGTGATGCTCTCGGTGGTGAAGTTGAACAGGTAAACCTAGATTAGGAGATAATGAGAGGGGATTAATATGGACAAGCAATATGAAGTACTCTACACACCTTGGAAGGTTGGCAATCTTGAGATTAAGAACAGATTTGTAATGCCTCCAATGGAAGGTACGAACATCATTAAGTGGGAGATGAACACCTGCTATAACAAGGATGTTTGGGACTTTTACAAAGAGCGTAGTGAAGCAGGCGTTGGCCTCTTCATCGGCGGTCTTGTACCAGTAGTAAGTATGGTAGGCCCAATGTGGCTCTATGACCATCCAGAGGTTTTCAAACCAGTTAAACCACTCATGGATATGATCCATAAGAATGGTTCTAAGTTCTTCTGCCAGATTACAGCTGGTCCTGGTAGAGAGACTCCATTCCCAGGACTCCTTTATCCTATCATGAATCATAAATCTCTTGAGCTTTTGACAAAGCCTATCCTCCACCTTGATTGGTGGAACGTTGGCCCTGATGCCAACACTCCAACTTTCTGGGGTCCAGAGAAGCTTAAGACAAGAGAACTTACAAAAGATAGAATTGACCAGATTGTTTATGCTATCGGTCGAGTATCAAAGATGCTCAAGGACCAAGGCGTTGACGGTGTTGAAATTCATGCTGTTCATGAGGGTTACCTCCTTGACCAGTTTGCAATGAAATATACAAACCACAGAACTGATGAATATGGTGGATCACTTGAGAACAGACTTCGTTTCGCCTGTGAAATCGTAAAAGAGATTAAGAAGCAGTGCGGTGACGACTATCCTGTATCAGTTCGTTATAGTGTTGAGAGTAAGACAAGAGGCTTCAACGAAGGTGTACTCCCTGAGGAGACAGATTATGTTGAGGCTGGTCGTGACTTTGAGGAGTCAAAGAAGGCTATCAAGATTCTTGAAGAAGCTGGATATGACATGTTCAACTGCGACAATGGTACTTATGATGCTTGGTACTGGGCACATCCTCCAGTATATGCTCCACTCAACATCAACCTCTCTTACGTAGAGAAAATTAAGCCTTACACAACTAAGCCAGTTGTATGCGCAGGTAGAATGCAGGCTGATGCAGGCGCTGCTTCTATCGCTGCAGGTAAAATTGATGCTATGGCAGTTGGTCGTCAGATTCTCTGCGATGGTCAGTATACAAAGAAGATTGCTGAGGGCAGAATGGAGGATATCCGTCCTTGTATTTCTTGCCACGCTGCATGTCTTCCTTGGGGTTGGACAAACGGCAACGGCTGTGACATCGACCCACTTGACGTACACCCAGGTCGTTGCGCACTTAACCCTCGCACATTCCGCGAGAAGAAGTACACAATGAAGCCAGCAAGACGTAAGAAGAACATCGCCGTTGTCGGTGGTGGTATCGGCGGTATGGAGTTTGCTATGCGTGCTGCGGAGCGCGGTCATAAAGTAGACCTCTATGAGAAGACTGATCATCTCGGTGGCGTTTTCAATGCCGCTGCAGCACCAGACTTCAAAGAGAAGGATAAGGAACTCCTCGCATTCTATGCACGTCAGCTTGAGAAATCTCCAGTTACAGTTCATATGAACACTGAGATTAAGGATCTTAACGAGCTAAAGGCAGATGAGATTGTAGTTGCTACAGGTGCAAAGCCAAGAACAATCAAAGTTCCTGGTGGCGAAAAGGCAATCACAGCAACTGACTACCTTCTTCGTACAAAGGAAGTTGGACAGAAGGTTGCAATCATCGGCGGTGGCCTCACAGGTTGTGAAATCGCACTCGAACTTGCAAAGCTTGGTAAGGAACCAATCATCATCGAACAGATGGAATATCTCATCAAGGCTAAGTATGTCAACGCAGCTAACACAAACATGCTCCGTGACTATATCAAATATTACAAGATGCCTGTATACCTTGAGTCATCAGTAACTGAAATCGGTGACGGTTTCGTTATGGTCAAAGGTAAAAAGGGTAAGCCACAGAAAGTTGAATGCGATAGCGTAATCACATCAATCGGTTATATCCCAGGCACACCACTCGCTGAAAAATCAAGCGGTAAGGTTCATATCATCGGCGATGCAGATACAGTTGGTAACTTGAAGACTGTTATCCTTGCAGCTAATGACCTTGCACTCAAGTTATAAGATGAATAAGAATCAGATACTTAGAATTAACGGTACAGATTTTAAAGAAATGACAAAAGAGCTCTGCAGAAATGCAGGGCTCTATGCCGCTATACCAAGTAAAGATTCAAAAATCGCTATTAAACCAAACCTCGTAGTTGCTGGTCCTGCAGACCTCGGTGCTACAACACATCCGGCTGTTGTCGCAGGTATCATAGAATATCTGCACGAGAACGGTTTTAATAACATAGTAATTATGGAGAGCGCCTGGTGTGGTGAGAGCACTGACGATGCATTCGTAGTTACTGGCTTTAATAATCTCTGCAAAGAGTACAATGTTCCATTCATAGACATAAAAAAGACCACAAGTCATAAAGCTGACTGTGGCGGAATGGAACTTGAAATTACAGATGCAATTAATGACATCGATTTCCTAATAAACGTCCCAGTGCTCAAAGGTCACTGCCAGGTTCGAATGACGTGTGCTATCAAGAACCTTAAAGGCCTAATCCCTGACGGTGAGAAACGTAGATTCCACACCCTCGGTATCAACAAACCAGTTGGACACCTCGCAAGTGGAATCAAACAGGACTTCATAATCGTCGACGATATCTGTGGTGACCTTGACTTTGAAGAGGGTGGCAAGCCTGTTGTCAGAAACAACATACTTGCAGCTACCGATCCAGTCCTCATCGATGCCTACGCATGTGACAGACTCCATATCAAAGTGGACAATGTCACTTATGTAAGAATTGCCGAGCAACTCGGTGTTGGTTCTGCAGATCTCACCAAAGCAGAAATCATAGATTTAAGAGATACCAAGGCAAAGGAACTTCCAAAGAGCTCCAAAGTTCTCGACGTTGCCTACGCAGTTGAGGATATTGATTCTTGTAGCGCTTGCTACGGCAATCTTATACCTGCGCTTGTCGACCTCGAGGACGAAGGTCTCCTCGACAAGCTCGACACTAAGATTGCCATCGGCCAAGGACACATAGGTAAAACTGGCAAACTCGGCATAGGTAACTGCTGCAAAGACTTCGACACCTGCATTATGGG
>R26__coassemble_718_pt1 | contig 19041 bp, 18 predicted proteins | sample R26__metabat2_low_PE_056 | metagenome-assembled genome bin R26 | reverse complement strand
CCACATGCACTCCTTGAAGCAATGACAATCGCTGGTTAGGCTATTGGCGCTAAGCAGGGTTATATCTACGTTCGTGCAGAGTATCCTGTAGCTGTTAAGCGCCTTAACATCGCTATCAACCAGGCTAAGGAATATGGCCTTCTTGGTGATAACATCATGGGCACAGACTTCTGCTTCGATATCGGCATCCGTCTTGGTGCTGGTGCGTTTGTATGTGGTGAGGAAACAGCTCTTATGACTTCTATCGAAGGTAAGCGCGGCGAGCCTCGTCCACGTCCTCCATTCCCAGCAGTTAAGGGTCTTTTCCAGAGCCCAACAATTCTTAACAACGTTGAGACATATGCAAACGTTGCTCAGATTATCCTTAATGGCGCAGATTGGTTCTCAGCAATGGGTACTGAAAAGTCAAAGGGTACAAAGGTATTCGCACTCGGCGGTAAGATCAACAACACAGGTCTTGTAGAGGTTCCTATGGGAACAACTCTCCGTACTGTTGTTGAGCAGATCGGTGGCGGTATTCCTAACGGTAAGAAGTTCAAGGCTGCTCAGACAGGTGGCCCATCTGGTGGATGTATCCCAGCAGAGCACTTCGACGTTGAAATCGACTATGACAACCTTATTGCTATCGGTTCTATGATGGGTTCTGGTGGACTTATCGTAATGGACGAAGATAACTGTATGGTTGATATCGCTAAGTTCTTCCTCGACTTTACAGTTGATGAGTCTTGCGGTAAATGTACACCTTGCCGTATCGGTACAAGAAGACTTTATGAACTTCTTGAGAATATCACAAGTGGCGAAGGTGAGATGAGTGACATCGATGAGCTTCAAGAGCTCGCAGCTCATATCAAGGACAACTCTCTTTGTGGTCTTGGACAGACAGCTCCAAACCCTGTACTCTCAACACTCAGATATTTCCATCATGAGTATGAGGCTCATATTGTTGATAAGAAGTGCCCAGCACACGTTTGCCGTCCACTCCTTACATTTACAATTGACCCAGAGAAGTGCGTAGGTTGTACAAAGTGTGCTAGAAACTGTCCAGTAAATGCTATTGTTGGTAACGTTAAGGAGCCACATGTAATTGACCATGAGAAGTGCGTTAAGTGCAGTGTCTGCATGCAGAATTGTGCTTTCGACGCAATCACAAAGGATTAAGGGAGGGTGTGCTTTATGGATATGATTAATATTACAATTAACGGTACACCTGTCAGTGTACCTGCTGGTACTACAATTCTTGAAGCTGCAAGAACTATCGGCATCGAGATTCCTACACTCTGCTACATGAAGAACAAGAGCGAAATCGGCGCTTGCCGTATCTGCGTTGTTGAAGTAACTGGTGCTAGAACTCTTGTTGCTGCTTGCGTAATGCCTGTATCTGAGGGCATGGAAATCAAGACACGTTCCGATCGCGTTTTGAAGGCTCGCAAAAAGACTCTTGAACTTATTATGTCAAACCACAACTGTGAATGCTTGGCATGTGACCGTTCAGAGAACTGCGAACTCCAGACACTCGCTCGCAACTTTGGCGTTGATTTTGACAAATATAAGGGTGAAAGGACAGAGGTTGAGCTTGATGAGAGCTCACCATCTATCGTTCGTGACGATAGTAAATGTATCCTTTGCCGCCGCTGCGTAGCTGCTTGTCGTTCACAAACAGGCGTTATCGGCGCAAATCACAGAGGTTTCGACACAACAATCGGTTGTGCATTCGAGACAAAGCTTGCAGACGTTGCTTGCGTAAACTGCGGACAGTGCATCGAGGCTTGTCCTGTTGGCGCTCTTGTTGAGAAGGATCAGATTAGTGATATCTTCGCAGCAATCAATGACCCATCAAAGACTGTTGTAGTTCAGACTGCTCCTGCAGTTCGTGCAGCAATCGCAGAGGGCTTTGGTAAGCCAATCGGAACAATGGGCAAGGGCAAGATGGTAGCTGCTCTTCGCAGACTCGGCTTTGATAAGGTATTTGATACTAACTTCACAGCTGACCTTACAATCATGGAAGAGGGCACAGAGCTCATCGGCCGTATCCAAAATGGCGGCGTACTTCCAATGATTACTTCATGTTCACCAGGTTGGATTAAGTACTGTGAGCATTACTTCCCAGACTTCCTTCCTAACCTTTCAACATGTAAATCACCACAGCAGATGTTCGGTGCTTGTATCAAGACATACTGGGCTGAGAAGAACGGTATTGATCCAAAGGACATCGTTTCTGTTTCAATTATGCCTTGTACAGCTAAGAAGTTCGAGGTAGGTCGTGAAGAGATGCAGGCAGCAGGTGTTCCTGATGTTGATTATGCTCTTACAACTCGTGAACTTGTTAAGATGATTAAGCGCGCTGGTCTTCAGTGGGATAACCTTCCTGATGAAGAATTCGATTCACCTCTTGGTGAGGGTACAGGTGCTGCTGTTATCTTTGGTGCAACTGGTGGTGTTATGGAAGCAGCTCTTCGTACAGCTGTTGATGTACTCACAGGACAGGATCTTCCAAGCGTAGACTACAAGGATGTTCGTGGCATGCAGGGTGTCAAGGAAGTATCTTACAAAATTGGCGACCTTACACTCAACGTATGTGTAGCATCAGGTCTTGAGAATGCGAAGAAAGTTCTTGAGGCAGTTCGCGCTGGTGAGAAGAACTATCACTTTATTGAGATCATGTGCTGCCCAGGCGGTTGTATCAACGGCGGTGGTCAGCCAATCCAGCCTAACTGGGTTCGCGAGACTGTTGACGTTAAGGCACTCCGTGCAGGCGTTCTCTATCAAGAGGACCTTGACCTTCCACAGAGAAAGTCACACAAGAACTCTGCAGTTATGGATATCATCTATCCTGAGTACTTCGGTGAACCAAACAGCCACAAGGCTCATGAGATTCTCCATACTCACTATGTTGATAGATCAAACACAATTAAATAATTGTTATAAATTGACCGGGTCGCAAGGCCCGGTCTTTTTTTATTGTATCCATGATGTTATAATAGATGCATATTATTTTGGAAAGGTGTTTTATTATGTTTACACCAGCAGAAGTTGCTAATAATGTTATTGGCATCGGTAAAGCAAAAGCAGGAAATAAGCCTTATAAACTTTTCTTGCTCGGTATTCTCGCAGGTATGTTTATTGCTATGGCAGCAGTAGGCGCTAACACAGCAAGTGCTACACTCACAGGTAGCGTAGGAAAACTCGTAGGTGCTTGCATCTTCCCAGTTGGTCTTCTTATGGTACTTGTTGCAGGTTCAGAGCTCTTCACAGGTAACAACCTTATCATCGTATCAGTTCTTACTGGTGACGTTAAATGGGGTGCTATGCTTAAGAATTGGGGTATCGTTTATTTCGGTAACTTCGTAGGTTCTATCCTTGTAGCTCTTATCGCTTGCTACTGTGGTCAGTTCGGTCTCTTTGACGGTGCTGTTGCAGCTACAACAATCTCTGTTGCTACAGGTAAGGCTAACCTTGCATTTGGTCCAGCTATCCTTAAGGGTATTGCATGTAACTTCCTTGTTTGTATCGCTGTATGGATGAGCTTCGCAGCTAAATCAGTTGGCGGAAAACTCGCTGCTGTTTATCTTCCAATCATGCTCTTCGTACTTGCTGGTTTCGAGCATAGTGTTGCTAATATGTATTATGTACCAGCTGGTCTCTTCGCAGCTAAGGCTACAGGCGCTGCTCCTGAAGGACTTACATGGGGCAACTTCTTCGTTAACAACTTGATCCCTGTTACTATCGGTAACATCATCGGTGGTGCTATTCTTGTTGGCGTTATGTATTGGGCTATTTACCTTGCAGACGCAAAGAATAAGGAAGACTAATTGTTTTTGGTTGACGTAATCTTATTACTCTTATATAATAAGGGTGCGTAAACCTGACACCGAAAGATTATTCTTGAGGTGAAAGCTTTGAGCTTAATTTCATATTTTTTGAACAATAATGGGTTACGCAATTTTTGCGTAACCCTTTTTGTTTTGAAAGGAGGAAAAACGGATGGAAAAGAGAGTAGCAGTACTCGGCATTATTGTTGAGGATATAGCCTCTGCCCCAAAGGTTAATGAAGTGCTCCACGAGTATTCAGAATATATCATTGGGCGTATGGGACTGCCTCATACAGAAAAGAACTTAAATGTTATTAGTGTAGTAATCGATGCGCCAATGGATATTATAAATGCTCTTTCAGGAAAGATTGGTAGAGTAGACGGCGTATCTGCAAAAGCTGTTTGCGCAACAAAATAATTCCTAGAGGGAAAGACTATGAAAAAGATAATTTCGTTATTACTTGTACTCGCATTCGTATTTAGTTTTGCAGCATGTGCAAAGGCCCCTGTTGATACCTCAACAGTTAAGGTAGCAACACTTCAGGGCCCAACAGGTATGGGCATGGCTTACATGCTTAAGAATTATGACTATGAAGTTTGTGCTGGTCCAGATGAAATCACTGGCAAACTTGTAAGTGGAGATTTTGATATTGCGGCTCTTCCAACAAATGCTGCAGCAACACTCTACAACAAGACAGGTGGCAAGGTTAAATTACTTGCTCTCAACACGGGCTGTGTTCTTTACATCCTTGAAAAGGGCAACAGCATCAAGAGCGTTGCAGACTTAAAGGGTAAGACGATTTATGTCAGTGGTCAGGGTTCAACACCTGAGTACATTTTAGATTACATTCTTGAAGAGAATGGCCTTAAGGTAGGCGAGGATGTAACTTTAGATTTCACTTACACAACTCACAATGATTTGGTAGCTTTTGCTGTCTCAGGAAAAGCTGATGTATTACTTCTCCCTGAGCCAGCTGTCACAGCACTTCTTGCAAAGAACTCCGACATGAGAGTTGCATTGTCACTTGAAGATGAGTGGAATGGTGGCGCACCAATCGCAATGGGATGCGTTGCAGTAAACACAGCATTCTTAGAGGCTAATCCTGACGTTGTAGCAAAGTTCCTTGAGGACTATGAGAACTCAGTAAGCCTTGTAAATGACAAGGCAAAGATTGACGATACAGCAAATACTATTGCTGATCTCGGTATTGTTGCAGCTGCTGGTGTTGCAAAGAGCGCATTGCCAAGATGTAACATTATCTTCGCTACTGGCGATGAGATGAAGACAATGATGGAGGGCTTCTGCAAAGTTCTCTTCGATTACAACCCAGATTCAATTGGAGGAAAGTTACCGGATGAAAACTTCTACTACTAAGTATTTGATAGTGGCTGTCATTTGGATTGCACTTTGGGAACTACTTGCCTTTATAATTGGTGAGGAGTTACTCTTTGCATCGCCTCATACAGTGCTCATTGCACTCTCTCGGCTTGGCATCACACTACCTTTTTGGAAGACAATTTTGTTTTCTATACTTAGAATTTTAAGTGGCTTTATTTTGGGATATATCCTGTCGGTTATCCTTTCGGTTCTTGCTTATAGATTTTCATTTTTTGATGCTTTTATCAGACCTGCAATCAGCGTGATAAAGGCAACTCCTGTTGCATCCTTTATCATCCTTGCGCTCATGTGGACTGGTAAGAATTACGTGCCAGTAATCATCTGCATTTTGATGGTGACCCCAGTTGTTTGGAGTAATATCAGGGTCGGCCTTCAGAATGTGGACAAAGGCTTACTCGCAATGGCGCAGGTATACGGCATGACGGGAATGGAGAAGGTAAAACACGTTTACCTTCCAAGTCTCATGCCGTACAACATGGCGGCCATTGGCTCAGGCCTTGGCCTCTGCTGGAAGGCCGGCATTGCGGCAGAAGTAATCTGCCGTACATTACCTTCAATTGGTAATAGCATCTGGGAGACAAAGTTCTACCTTATTACAGATGAGATGTTCGCTTGGACTGCAATGGTAGTAATCCTCAGTGTGATTTTTGATAAGCTCACGAAGATGCTTATTGAAAAGTTCTCACCAAAGAAGGGGGTAGCAAAATGATTGAAATAAAGAATGTTACCTTCGCTCATATCTATGAGAACTTAAATCTCACTATTCCAGATACTGGCATAACAGCGATAATCGCTCCATCTGGATATGGAAAGACCACTCTTTTAAATCTCATTTCTGGACTACTTACGCCATCAAGTGGCGAGATAATTCTAAATGCTTCAAAGATCTCATACGTTTTTCAAGATCAACGCCTGCTCCCTTGGTATACAGCATTAAAGAATATCTCAGTTGTCACTGATAGGTCTGAGGAAGAGATAAAAGAATGTCTTTTAAAGCTCGGAATTACAGAGGACCTTTGGGATAAACATCCTGATGAACTCTCCGGCGGTGAGCGTCAACGTGTATGCCTTTGTAGGGCACTTCTCTATGATGGAGATGTACTTCTACTCGATGAGCCGTTTAACGGCCTAGATGCTGAGAATAAGCAGAAAGCCACTCAATTAGTAAAAGAGTTTTCAAAAGAAAAAGCTGTCATTTTGGTATCACATATCGCGGAAGATATTGATATCGCGGACAGCGTAATTAACCTTGAATAATAAACTTACTTAGTGCATAATATAAATGTATTATGCACTAAGTTTTTTTATGAGGGATTGCTATGAAAAAAGTAATTGCACTACTTCTTTCTTTAAGCTTTGTTGTTCTTCTTTTTGGATGTACAAAACTTCCTGAGAAGCCTTCTTTTGAAGAGGCTGCGACTATGGTTGTTTCTAAACCTACGACAACAGCGGCAAAGAAAGAGGAATCAAGAACAATCAACCTTGTAGCTGAAAAGAATTCGGCTGCCATTGGTATGGTTTATCTCTTTGATTCAGTTGATAGCAAAAAGTCTGTTGGTGATTACAAGTATGAAATCGTTGACGACACAAAAGATATTGCTGAAAAGCTTGTATCTGGTGAGATCGATATCGCTGCTGTAACTACAACAGATGCCTTGAAGATTTACAAGGAGAACAAGGGTAAGGTTCAGGTTATTGCAATTAGTTCTTTCTCAAACCTCTACCTTGTTGAACTCGGCGAAGTTTCAATCAGTGCAAAAGACTTCTCGGGCTTTAATGGCAAGTTCTACTGCGGCTTCGGTTCAATCTCTGTGCCAGTAATGAACTATATTTTCAAAGCAAATGATCTCTCAATTACAGCTAATACAGACTACAGTGATAAGGCAATTGCTGGTCTTGTAGAGAAGGGTAGAGTGCTCCACTGTGCTCTCCCTGAGCCACTTGCTTCAACATCTGCTGCAAAGAATAGCAACGAGAACGTGGGCCTTGATGTGTCTGACCTTTGGGAGGCAGCTATCAAGGGAACTGATTTCGAGAACAGTAAGATTTGCAGCACTGTTCTAATTGCAAATGCCGACTTTGCAGCATCACATCCAAAGGCTGTATCAACATTTATTAAGGAGTATAAATCCTCTGAAAAGAACGTAAGTAGCCAGACAACAGCTCCTGACCTTCTTGTAAAATTTGAACTCGCAGCAACAGTGGATGAGGCAAAGGAAGTTATACCGGGCTCAAGCCTCACTTGTAAGTACGGCGAGGATATGAAGACAATCCTCGGAGAATTCCTCGGTGCTCTAAATAGCTTCGACCAAAGTATTGTTGTTCCTGAGGATGACTTCTATTACATTTCAAAATAAAACAGTATAAAAAATAAGGCTCCAGAAACTGGAGCCTTTTTATTATTGTATTAGAGTTTTTCTACGATTTCCCTTGTATCACGGGCAATCATAAGTTCCTCATTTGTAGGGATTACGTAAACCTCAATTTTTGAGTTCCCTGTAGAAATCTTAAGTTCCTCACCGCGAATACGGTTTCTGTCAGCATCAATTTCAATGCCGAGGAAGCTTAAGTTCTCGCATACAGCCTGTCTTAGACTTGGACTGTTTTCACCAACACCAGCTGTGAAGCAGATTGCATCTACACCACCGAGTGCTGCGACAAATGCACCCATGTACTTAGTAACCTGGTATTCAAGGATATCGAGAGCGAGCTGTGCACGCTCATTGCCGTCAGCGGCTGCTTTCTCAACGTCACGCATATCAGATGATACACCTGATATGCCGAGAAGACCTGACTTTTTATTCATCATCTGGTCTGTCTCTGCTGGTGTGAGGCCTTCTTTGGCCTGAATATATGTGATAGCTGAAGGATCAACACCGCCACAACGTGAGCCCATGATAAAGCCGTCAAGAGGAGTGATGCCCATTGTGGTATCGATTACTTTACCGTCTTTGATAGCTGAGAGGGAAGAGCCGTTACCGATGTGTGCAACGATTACTTTTTTACCCTCGAGGCTTGTGCCCCAAATCTCGGCGAGTCTCTTAGAAACATATCTGTGTGATGTGCCGTGGAAGCCGTAACGACGAACTTTGTACTTTTCATAGTACTCATATGGTATAGGGAAGATGAATGCCTTAGGAGGCATTGTTGAGTGGAACGCGTTGTCAAATACAACAACTTCAGGCTTATCCATTCCAAATACTTCCTGGCATGCATTTATACCTTGAAGATGTGCCGCATTATGGAGAGGTGCGAGGTCGATAAGTGACTCGATACCTTTTTTAACTTCTTCAGTAACAAGCACGCTGTCGTTGAAGAGAGCGCCACCCTGTACTATGCGGTGACCAATAGCGTCAATCTCATCGAGTGAGTCGATAACTTTTGTCTCACCTTCTGTGAGCGCTTTCTTAACTTCCATAAATGCTTCTGTATGGTTGTTGAGAATGTTGTTGTTTTCAGTTTTTCTACCGTCTGGTGTCTTGCCCTCAAAATGGCCATCTACGCCGATTCTTTCGCAGAGACCCTTGGCGAGCATCTTCTCGCCATCCATATCAATAAGCTGATATTTGAGTGATGAACTACCACAGTTTACTACAAGAATTTTCATTGCTTTTCTCCTAGAAATACATAATTAACACTAATACTATAATATAAATAATTACTTCGGTCAATCTGTTTACTTTAAGTGTTTTTTGGAATAAAATTGAAGTGTAATATTTATTCTATTTTAAGGGGTGATTCTATGAAGACAGTAGGTCTTGTTGCCGAGTATAATCCTTATCATAACGGACACCAGTATATGATTACAAAGTGCCGCGAAGAGGGCGCAACACACGTAGTTGCAGTAATGAGCGGCAACTTTGTGCAACGCGGCAGCGTTGCCATAATGGACAAACGCGCCAGGGCAAAGGCTGCACTTCTCGACGGTGTGGATTTGGTTATAGAATTACCTGTTCCATGGGCAGTATCAACTGCTGAGCTCTTTGCAAAGGGTGGCTTGTCCATCCTTCAGGGCCTCGGTTGTGTTGATGCACTTGCCTTTGGTTGTGAGACTGCAGACAAAGAGATGCTTATTAAAGCAGCAGATGCTGTATGTGATATTAAGGTTCATGAACAGATTAAAGAGGAACTCACAGGTGGTATAACATATGCTGTGGCACGTGAAAATGCTGTGAGAAAACTCTACGGTGATAAGATTGCAGATATCATTTCAAAACCTAATAACATCTTGGCTGTTGAGTACCTTAAAGCTATGAGATCTTTGGGCTCAAACTTTGACATAATGCCTATCCTACGTCGTGGAGCTGAGCATGACTCCCTCAAAGAGAACGGCGAATTCTCATCCGCGTCTGCACTTCGTATTATGCTTGAGCGCGGCGACGAGAAGGCGTTTGAGTATATGCCTTGTGGCTCTGTAGCCGAGTTCAAACGCCTACAGAATGTCGGCCGCGCACCAGTCGCGATTGACGACAGCGAACGTGCCATTCTCTCAAGACTTCGTATGCTCACAGTTGAGGAAATAAAAGAGGCCCCTGATATTTCAGAAGGCCTTGAAAATAGAATATATAATGCAATTCAATCAGCTACCTCACTTGAGGAGCTCTACTCGATAGTAAAAACTAAAAGATATACTCACTCTCGTATCCGTAGAATCATCACTTCACTCTACCTTGGAATTGCTCCACAGGATGCTCTTCATAAAGTTCCGTATATCAGAGTGCTCGGATTCAACGAGAGGGGAAGAGAGATTTTGAGAGCTGCCAAAGATAACGCAGCTATGCCGATTATCATGAAATTCTCTCAGTCCTATGACCTTCCAGAATATGGAAAACACATTTTTGACCTAGAGTGTAAAGCAACTAACCTTTACAACCTGGCCACTCCACGCATTTTACCGTGTGGAACTGAGCTTACAGATGAGGTTATAATGCTCTAGTACCAACGCAAGAATCATCGTAGGTATCAGTAATTTTGACCTTTACGATGGTGTTGTTTAAGTCAATATCAGACTCAAATTTTACAGGGGTGTAGTTTTCGGTGTAACCGGAAACTATGCCCTTTTTGTATGTCTCACAGAGGACATTCACAGTCTTACCAATTTGAGCCTTTAAGAAGTCGCATCGGAGCTCATCTGCAATTTCAATTGCCCTTGCTGCTCTAGCGTTTTTAGTGGTAGGGTCAACCTGGTCTGGAAGTTTTGCAGCATTAGTGTTTGGGCGAACTGAATAAGGGAAGACGTGAATCTTTTCAAAACCAACGGTTTTTGCAAATTCAATTGATTTTTCAAAGTCCTCGTCTGTCTCACCGGAGAATCCAACCATCAAGTCAGTTGTAATGGTTGTATTGTCCCAGGCTGATCTAAGCTTATTACAAAGTTCTAAATACTCATCGCTTGTGTAGTGACGATTCATTGCTCTTAGAGTCTTATCACAGCCACTCTGAAGAGACATGTGGAACTGTGGGCAGAAATTAGGTAATTTCTTGAGCCTCTCAATAGCTTCATCACTTATGTTGTCATATTCAAGGGAACCAATTCTTACACGTTCAAAGCCCTTTTTGCAGGCGAGCTCGATAGGGTCGACAAAGGTCTTGCCGATGTCGAGGCCGTAGCAACAGAAGTTGATGCCTACAAGGACCACTTCCTTGTAACCAGCGGCCTTAATTTTGTCGAGCTCGACGCTCAAATTTTCAAGGCTTCTAGAGCGCGAACGTCCCCTAGAATAAGGGATTATGCAGTATGAGCAAAAACGGTTGCAACCATCCTGAATCTTGATGAATGCCCTTGTTCTACCCTCAAAATTATCTACTTCAAACTCCTCGAATGGTTCGTCATTTTCATGCTCTGGAATGTCGACAATCTGCTCATTCTTTTTGAGCTTTTTCTCGACGAGATCAAGGATCATTTTGTGATCCTTGTTTCCTGTGATGATGTCCGCCTCGAGAAGCTCTTTTGACTTCTCTGGGAAGGCTTGAGGCATACAGCCACAGAGCACAACAATAGCGGAAGGATTGTTGCGCTTGAAACGGCGAACTGCCTGCCTTGTCTTCTGATCAGAACTTGCTGTAACAGTGCAGGAGTTTACAATTATTACGTTTGCAGTCTTTGGGTCGTCAGTAATCTGATAGTCCTTGATTTTGAAGAGCTCACCCATGGCCTCAGTCTCATATTGATTGACTTTGCAGCCCAAGGTGTAGAAATAAACATACATCATAGAGGCTATTTTAACCCACTCCTCATAAAAAATAAAGTTCTTTTAATTTTACCTTAATTGTGTTATCATTTTATCTGTATTATTTTCGGCATACCTAGGTAGGAGGTAATTAGAATGTTTGAACACAAGAACTTATACCCAGTTGTTTTAGTTCCTGGTGTTGTTGGTTACGGTGAGGGAACTTTACTTCACAAGGTTTTTCCTTACTTCGGCATGACTTCAACAAGTTATGAGAAAGTAATTAAGGATATGGGTATGGATTGCCATACTGTTTCATTTGAGCTTCTCTCAGGTATTTGGGACAGAACCTGTGAGCTCTATGCTCAGATTGTTGGTGGCACAGTTGACTACGGTAAAGCTCATAGTGAGAAGTATGGACACGCTCGCTATGGTAAGACATATGAGAAGCCTATGATTGTTGGTTGGGACAGAATCACACTCATAGCTCATGGCTTCGGTGCACCTGTTGCTCGTCTCTTTATCGACCTTCTTGAAAACGGTTCAGAGGAGGAGCGTCAGGCAACTCCTGCAAATGAACTTTCAGATTTATTCAAGGGTGGTTTTTATAATAAGATTCATGCCCTTGTTACAGTCGCTGGTGTCAACGATGGCATCACACTTGCAGAGGCTTTTGAAGGCAGACTTCCAGGTGCTAAAAAGGTATTTGCAAAGGGTGCAACACTTGTTGATACTGCACTTAGATTTACTGATTTTGTTGACCCTTATTTCCACAAAGAGGGTATCCCTGTTTCTCAGCATGGCGTAAGAGCCTATGTTGGAAAAGAGGATGAGAAGACAAAACTTAAATTCGATGAAGCAGCAATTGATTCTTACCTTAAGAAGGAGGACAATATCTTCTACGATATGGGTCCTTATGGTATGTCAAAACTTAACAGCAAGCTCAATGCTTCTAAAGATGTTTACTACTTCTCTCTCGTAGGTGAAGTTACTAATAATATTATGGGTAAGGTAACTCTTCCAAAACTTGCAGCTGGAATTACACTTCCTACCACAGTTCTTATCTCAACTTTTGAGAATTACCTTCCTGAATTCCCAATTATCACAAAGAAGAATCATGATAACGATGGTATTGTCAATTCAAATTCAGCTTTACCACCTATCAATGAAGAAGCTTCAGCTTTTAAAGATGTTGATTACTGTTCAACAGGTGTTTGGTATCAGATGCCAATCATGAATAGAAATCATTTCACATTCACGGGACTTTTCGTTCGCCCTGATAAACTTAGAAACGAAGTATATGATCTCATGAAGATTATCTGTAATTTAGACTAAAGGAGCATTACATTGAATTTTTCTGATACTTATTCAATTGTACCTGATGAGGTTAAAGAACTCTCAAAACTTACACTTGAACATAGTACAATAGATACTTCATTGTACGCAAAATACGACGTAAAGCGTGGACTTCGTGACGTAGATGGTCACGGTGTTTTAACTGGACTTACTGAGATTTCAGAAGTTTGGGGACGTCAAAAGGACAAAGACGGTGTTGAACATGAGGTAGAGGGTATTCTCCGCTATCGTGGTTACAACATCGATGAACTTATTGCCGGACACGGAGATAAGGATCATTATTGCTTCGAGGAGATTACTTATCTTCTTCTATTTGGAAAACTTCCAAATGAGCAGCAGTTCTCAGAGTTTAAAGAACTCCTTGCCGGTTACAGAGCACTCCCTACAAACTTTGTACGCGATATCATTATGAAAGCGCCTTCACGCGACATGATGAATACACTCGCACGTTCAGTCCTTACGCTTTATTCATATGATCATAGGGACGACGACACATCTATTGAAAATGTGCTTCGCCAGTGCCTTGAGCTTATTGCGCTCTTCCCACAGCTCGCAGTTTATGGTTATCAGACATATAAGTACTACCACGATGGTGATAGTTTCTTTATTCATGCCCCAAACCCAGAACTCTCTGCTGCTGAGAACATTCTTCATATGCTCAGAGTAGATAGTAAGTTTACAAAGACTGAGGCACGAGTGCTTGATATGGCTCTTGTACTTCACGCTGAGCACGGTGGTGGTAATAACTCCACATTTACAACTCACGTTGTAACATCATCCGGTACAGATACATATTCTGTTATTGCTGCAGCCCTTGGTTCTCTTAAAGGACCAAAACACGGTGGTGCAAACATTAAGAACATCCACATGTTCGATGAGATTAAGGTAAATGTCAAGGATTGGACAAACGATGAGGAGATCTCTGCTTATCTTGTTAAGATTCTTGATAAGGAGGTTTTTGATAAATCTGGTCTTATCTACGGTATCGGCCATGCGATTTATACAAAGTCTGACCCACGTGCTCAGATGCTTAAAGTGGCAGTTAAAGAGCTCGCAGAGGAGAAGGGACTCATGGATGAGTACGAGCTTCGTGAACGCGTAGCTAGACTCGCTCCTGATGTTATCGCTGCTCGCCGTAAGATGTACAAGAACATCTGCCCTAACATCGACTTCTACTCAGGCTTTGCTTATCAGATGCTCGGTCTTCCAGAGGAACTCTACACACCTCTCTTTGCGTGTGCTCGTATCTCTGGTTGGAGTGCACATAGACTTGAGGAACTTATCAATGCTGGTAAGATTATCCGTCCTGCATACATGAACATCTGCCCAGAGCAGGAGTATATTCCAATGTATGACCGAGAGATTACTACTGAGGATTTGAAACGTAAAGCAAAGAAAGAATTCTTTGAGAGAGTCGATGCTCGTGAGGCTGAGGTTCAGAAGAATCGCCAGGAGATCAGAAATAAGGTAAGAGAAAAATTAAAAGAAAAATTATAATAAAAGAAAAGGAAGAGTCACTTTCGACTCTTCCTTTTTTGTTTATTTAGCCGTCTGGCTGTGTAGTTGTTTCAGCTTCTACGTAAACAGTGAGAGTGATTTTCTCTGTCTTATCGTAAAGTTCGCCGACTTTTTGAATTGTGGAAGCTACTGTGTTGCTTGTGTGAGATCCATCATTTGTCATATCAATCTTCTTGATGTTCTCGAAGCCAGCCTCTTTAAGGAGGGCAACAGCCTCATCATAAGTCTTACCTATTACGTCAACCATCTCAGCCTGTTCAACGCCGAGTGAGATTACAAGTTCAATCTCAGTACCAGGGTTAACTTCTGTTCCAGGTTCAATAGACTGGGAAATTACATAGCCACGGTTAACTTCTGTGCTATATTCTTCTTTTGTCTTGATTGAGAAGTCTTTGAAGTATGACTTCTGAGAGGTGATGCTTGTGTAGGTTCTACCTGTGAATGTAGGAACCTGAATTGCTGTGTCAGGTGAAACTGCTGAAGTCTGGTCGCCGGTACCAGGTTTGTTGCCAGGATTTTTACCGATGTGTCCCTTGAGGACTGTGCAGCAGAGGATGATGAAGATTAAGATAACAACACCAGCTGCGATACCGCCAGCCTTTAATGCCATCATTGTGTTCTCTTTCTTTATCTCAGCTGCTGATTTCTTAGGCTCAGCAGGTGTTTTACTTACAACGTGAGAGGTCTCTTTTTGAATGTTCTCCTCTAAAGCTGCAGCAGAAGCCTCTGCTTCAAACTCTTCAGCAAGAGCTGCTGTAGGGGAAGCTGAGAGTTCATCACGGAGAATTTCAACAGTCTTTGTTCTGTCCTCAGGCATAATCTGAAGAGCATTTATAAGAGCATTAATAACGTATGCTGGAATGGTCTCTGCAAACTTTGCAGGAATCATCATACGGTCGCTTTGCATACGTGTAGTTGATTCGATAGGGGTGATACCGATAAGAGCGCGGTAGAGGACAGCTGCAAAAGCGTAGATATCTGTCCAAGGACCTGATGGTAAATTCATACCAAACTGCTCAACAGGAGCGTATCCTTCAAAGATTTCAGCTTTGATGCCTGTGTTCTTGTTGCGGCATTCTGGAATACAGAAGCCACCGATACGGATCTTGTTATCAGTACCAACATAAAGTGTATCAGGAGAAATACCGCGATGAATAATGCCAGCACCGTGGAGCGTAGAGAGTGTTGAGAGTACAGGCATGAAGAGAATTCTTGCCGCTTCCCAAGAGATGTAACCCTCTCCTGCTTTAAGAAGGTAGTCGTGGAGAGTGAGTGCACCTTCCATATGCTCACAGATGGCATAAGCGGTATTGTTTTCTTCTATAATATCAATGACGAGAATGAGAGCAGAAAGACCACGCATACGAGCGAGCTTGCGCCACATGTCAAGGAAAGATGCGAGACATGAGTCGTAGAACAGCTTCTGGTCATTCTTAATGAGAAGGTGAGTGGAGTCCTCTTTTCGGATGCAGATTGAGTCTGGGAGGAATTCACGAACTTCTACAGTAGTCTTTTTCTCTGTATCGAAAGCAAGGTATGTGACACCGTCGCCGTTGGCATTTAATACTTTACCAATGAGGTAACGTCCTTCGCCAATGACTGAATTTTCCGGTAAGTAGAGATTTTCAAAAGCCACAATATCGCCTCCTTATATATAAATAACCTTAGTAATATTAAAGGAATAAGACTGTTTTGTCAAGTTAAGTCCCATTTTTAGTACGACATAAAAATTTGCTCGAACATTTCTGTTGACTTTTGGTTTTTTGTATGTATAATGGAATTGTAAATCAAATAAATGTTCGGTTAGAAATCACTTGGAGGTATTAAAATGACACTCGGCTTTATTATAAAAGTTATTTTTGAAGTACTCATGGTTTTTCTTATAGTATATGGAATTTTTAACGAGGAGAAGCTCATTGCTTTCGAAGATGAACTTTACCCAGTTCTTAAGTTCTGTGTACATAAGTATATTTTGAAAGATTATAAACCTGCTCATCGTAAAGCAACTCTTAGAGTTATCAGTGGTAAAAAATCAGTTAAGACTGAAACCAAGGGTGTTGCCTAATTTGTAGTCAAGAGGCCCCCATTCCTCTGACATATACATAGTTCCCTAGACAAGCAAGAGCCGTGGCTTTACGCCACGGGTCTTGTTTTATATATTACATATATTGTTCTGCGTCTTCTTCGTTTTCCCAGTTATGCCATACGTTCTGAACGTCATCGTCGTCCTCGAACATATCGAGCATCTTAGCCATGCCTTTTAAAGCATCTTCGCCTTCAATCTTTGTGTATGTTGAAGGGATGTACTGAACTTCTGAGAGAGCGAACTTGTAACCTGCTGCTTCAAGAGCATCATGAACAGCGCCGATATCGTTAGCCTCTGTACGAATCTCATAAACAGCTTCGTCGTCTGAGAGGAAGTCTACTGCGCCAGCCTCAAGTGCTGCGTCCATAAGAGCTTCTTCGTCAACGTCTTCCTTCTCAACTGCGATTACACCGTAGCGGTTGAACATGAAAGATACGCAACCGTTCTGGCCCATATTACCACCGCACTTGTCGAAGTAGTGGCGAACATTACCTGCTGTACGGTTCTTGTTGTCTGTAAGAGTCTCGACCATAACAGCGATACCTGCAGGACCGTAGCCCTCATATATATTCTCTTCATAGTTAGCTGTTGAACCTTCGCCAGCAGCTTTCTTGATTGCGCGATCAATATTATCGTTAGGGATGTTTGCAGCCTTAGCTTTAGCAATAACATTCTTAAGCTTTGAGTTAGAAGCTGGATCTGGTCCACCTTCCTTAACTGCTACTGCGATTTCACGACCGATCTTTGTGAAGACCTTGGCCATAGCGGCGTCGTTTGCACCCTTTTTACGTTTAATTGTGCTCCATTTTGAATGTCCTGACATGAGAACAACTCCTTAATATATGAAAAATTCTTTATTATTATACATCATTTAAGTGTTTTGTCTATTCCAAATTTTTGAGAAAAGCTCGCGAAGACGGTCAAGTTCACCGTTTAAGTAGAGGTATCCGAAAAGGGCTTCAAAACCGGTGGCAGCATGGTAGTCCGCATTACTCATATTCTTTGGAGTATGAGTGGTGTGGGCGTTGCGGCCACGTTTAAAAATATCAAGTTCCTTTTCGGTCAAATCGCCTTCGAGAAGGCGAAAGGCGTCTGCCTGAGCAGCGGCTGAGACGTACTTGACCTTTTCGGTGTGAAGCTCTGATGAGGGCCTGTTGGCCTCGGTTACGAGCGCTTCACGGACGAAAAGCTCGAAGACGCAGTCGCCTATAAAGGCAAGCGTTCCTGGACTGAGCTGATTTGGGTCAACGTTGTTGTCTAAAAATCTATCCATGTTTCTCCTTATGGAACATAGTCAAATTCAATATCGTAGATACTTACAGTGTCGCCTTCCTGGATTCCTTGAGCCTGAAGTTCGGCCTCGATGCCGGAACTTACCATAACTCTCTGGAGATACTGGAGGGACTCGTAGTCGTCGAAGTCTATCTTTGAGAGAATAGGGATGAGCCATTCTGCCTCAACAACAAATACATCTTCGTCCTCTTTGATAACTTTGAAGCCGTGATCCTTCTTTTTCTCATAGAACTCGATTGGGATCTCTTCAGCCGCATACCGTTTGATAGGAGGGAGTGTTGCGAGCTTCGCTGCCACAGCATTTATAAGCTCTTTTGTACCCTCTGCGATAGGCGCGCAGATGTTGTAGTATGGAAGGCCCTTGTCCTTGACATATTTCTTAAATCTCTCAATCTGTTCTGGTGTAGCCATATCGGTCTTATTACCAGCAACAATCTGAGGGAGTTCTGCCATTTCTGGATTGAACTTTACGAGTTCTTTGTTGATTGCCTCAAAGTCCTCGATAGGGTCACGACCCTCTGAGCCAGCGACATCCACGATGTGGACAAGCATGCGGCAACGCTCAACATGGCGAAGGAAGTCGTGGCCGAGACCTATACCGTCGGCTGCGCCTTCGATAAGGCCAGGAATATCAGCCATTACGAAGGATGAACCTTCACCCATAGATACAACACCGAGAACTGGTGTAATAGTTGTGAAGTGGTAGTTTCCTATGTTTGGCTTTGCCTCAGAAACTACAGAGATAAGAGTTGATTTACCAACGTTAGGGAAACCGAGAAGTCCTACATCTGCAAGGAGTTTGAGTTCGAGTTGAACTTCCCATTCCTCACCAGGCATACCGTCCTTTGCAAAACGAGGAGCCTGTCTTGTTGGGGTTGCAAAGTGTACGTTGCCCCAACCGCCTTTACCACCGTGAGCAGCGATGAACTCGTCATTTGTGCTCATATCGGCCATAAGGGCACCACTTTCAACCTCGCGGATGAGTGTGCCACGTGGTACATCGATATAGAGATCTTCACCCTTTTTACCGTTGCAATGTGAGCCACGTCCGTCCTCACCGTTACGTGCTTTGTAACTCTTCTTGTAACGGAAGTCGGCAAGGGTGGAGAGGTTTGTATTTACGCGAAAAATAATATTTCCGCCACGACCGCCATCGCCGCCATCTGGTCCTCCAGAGGCAACGTATTTTTCGCGGTGAAATGCAACGGCACCATTGCCGCCATTACCGGCCTTTATTTTAATTTTCGCAATATCAACAAACATATCGATACCTCAACTAAGTGAAAATCTTTGAATATATTAATAGAACTTCGGCCCAATGTCAATATATTTGTATATATTTTAAATCTTATTTAAGTTGTAAATTATATTATTATATAGTAAAATTAATGCTTATGTATATGCGAGTTT
>R26__coassemble_700_pt1 | contig 19378 bp, 19 predicted proteins | sample R26__metabat2_low_PE_056 | metagenome-assembled genome bin R26 | reverse complement strand
CCTCTATAGGATTGACAATAACTAGAATCTTTAAAAGAAAAGATACAGAAGTGATTTAAGGAGCTTTACGATGGAATCAAAACGTAAAAAGATATTGCTTAATTCTCTGCTAGTAGTAGTAATACTGGCAGTTGCAATAGGTACAACTTTAAAAATTACATCATTAAAGAAAAGCTCAGCAGTAGACAAGGTTACTGAAAAGGTAACCTTGTCTACAACCGCACCAACAACAAAAGCGCAAAAGGAAAATGAAGCAATCAATGAAGATGGTGAGGTTGTCATAGAGGAAAATACAGAAGATGATTCTAATGAGGAAGGCTCTAAGGAAAAGGTTTCAACAAAAAATGGCACAACAAGCTATTCAATAACTGAAAGAACTTCTGTTAAAACGCAACTAGAAGAAAAAGATTCACAGACAACTAAAAAAAATAATAGTACTTCTTCTAGTTCACAAAAGAACACCACTACTACAAAGGAAACAACTACTAAAAATGCTAAGACATACTCGTGTACAATAGAGATTCGTTGTGATACAATACTAAACAATATGGGCGATCTTAAGGAGTCTAAAAAGGGCTTTGTTCCAAGCAATGGAACTGTTCTTGCAACAACAAAGGTTGAGTTCAAAAAAGGTGAGACGGCTTTTGATATTCTAAAGAAAGCTTGTAATGCTTACGGTATTCAACTCGAATACTCTTACACACCTACATATGATAGTTACTATGTAGAGGGAATTAATAATTTATATGAATTTGATTGTGGCTCACAGTCGGGTTGGATGTATAAGGTTAACGGATGGTTCCCAAATTACGGCTGCAGCTCATTTAAGATGGAGGATGGAGACGTAATGGTATGGTGTTACACCTGTAAAGGCCTTGGCGAAGATGTAGGCTGTTATATGAATTAGAGGTATATTTTAAATGGAAAATGCGACAAGATTTTCACAATATAACCCAATAATTAATTTCACATTTTTTATTGGTGCTATATGCTGCAGTATGCTTTTTATGCATCCTGCTTATCTTGTCGCATCTATTTTTATGTCACTGGCCTTTAATTTATCAACAAAAGGTCTGAAATCGCTTAAAATGATTGGATTTTTGTTGTTGGTTTTTGCTTTTGTAACAGTTATTAATCCTATTTTAAATACTGCTGGTAATACGGTTCTATTTACTTATTTTAATGATAGATCGTTTACTTTAGAAGCATTGACATATGGATTTGTTTTCGCATCTATTTTTGTCTCTGTCATCCTTTGGTTTTCGTCATACAACGCTATAATGACATCGGATAAGTTTGTCTATATATTTGGACCTGTTTTGCCGGCGATATCAATGATTATTTCTATGGTAATGAGGTTTGTACCAAATTATTCGACGAAGGCAAAACAGATTAGTACAGCAAGACAATGCATAGGTCTTGCTGGCGAAAACGGAGACAAAAAAGATCGACTCAAGAATGCTGAGTCGATTTTGTCGTCTTTAACGTCGTGGGCTTTCGAAGGTGGTATTAGCACGGCTGATAGTATGAGGAGCCGTGGCTACGGTACCGGAAAGCGCACGAACTATTCGATATACAGGTTTGATTACCACGATTTATCTCTTCTGATTACAATGATTTTGTTGCTCGGTATTGTTGCTTTTTGTTCGATAAGCGGAGCAACAAAAGTAGAGTATCTCCCAGAGATATCTATTAATTGGTTTGATAACATCTATACTTTGGTGGGCTTTATCGCATATGTTCTATTTCTTAGCTTGCCGACGATACTTAACATAAAGGAGGAGATAACATGGCGCATTTTGAGATCAAGAATTTAAACTTTTCTTATCCTACAATGCCTGACAAACTGGCACTTGAAGACATTAATTTGTCGATAGAAAAAGGTGAGTATGTTACCGTGTTTGGTAAGAGCGGTAGTGGTAAAACAACCCTCCTTAAACATTTAAAATCTGTCCTGACTCCTCACGGTACAACAAGCGGTGAGGTTTACTTTGATAATAAACTATTATCTTCTATCGATCTTCGTGACCAGTCATCTAAAATAGGTTACGTTATGCAAAACCCTGATAATCAGATAGTAACTGATAAGGTATGGCATGAGTTGGCTTTCGGTCTCGAAAGTCTTGGATATGATCAGAAGACAATTAGGCTTAGAGTTGCCGAAATGGCCTCATATTTTGGTATTCAGGGCTGGTTTAACAAGAACGTTTCTGAGCTCTCTGGAGGCCAGAAACAGCTTTTAAACCTCGCCTCTATTATGGCGATGCAGCCGGAGGTGCTCATCCTTGATGAGCCTACGTCACAACTTGACCCTATTGCTGCATCCGACTTTTTAAATACAGTTAGAAAAATCAATCTTGAACTTAGAACAACAATCATCATCACAGAACACAGACTTGAGGATGTGCTCTATGCCTCTGATAAAGTTGTTGTAATGGATAAGGGAAAGATTATTGCATGTGACGAGCCTAGAAAAATAGGCGAGTACTTGAAAAAAGAAAACAATGAGATGTTTTCTGCTATGCCTACTCCTGTACAGGTGTACTACGGAGTAGAGGATAAGTTTGATAAAAATATCGAATGTCCTTTGACTGTACGTGAGGGAGGCGATTTCCTTTCAACTATCTTTGAGGGCAAAGATATTAAAGAAAAGGAAATCGACATACCAGAAGTACGTCTGGATGAAGGCATGAGTCCAGCAATCATCGTAAAAGAAGTATGGTACAGATATGATAAGAATTCGCCTGACATCCTCTGTGGAACATCTTTTATGGTTCCTCACGGTAAACTCTTTGCGATAGTAGGCGGCAATGGCACTGGTAAATCAACAATGCTCAAATCCATCTGTAATATCTGTAAGCCATACAGAGGAGAGATACTCCTTGATGGAAAACGTCTCACAAAATACAAAGATAGCGAACTCTTCAAAAACTATCTCGCAATGATGCCACAGGACCCTCAGAGTCTCTTTGTTAAGAAGACAGTAAAAGAGGATTTACTTGAGATGCTTAGAGGCAGTGATGCCGATAAAGAAAATAAGATTAGAGAAATTGCTGACCTCTGTGAGATTACTGATCTTTTAGACTCACATCCATTTGATCTCTCGGGCGGTGAACAGCAGAGAGTTGGTCTTGCAAAAGTGTTATTAACTGATCCTAAGATAATACTTCTCGATGAGCCTACAAAGGGAATCGACAGTTTCTTTAAGATTAAGTTTGCAGAGATTTTGAAGAAACTCAACGAGAAGGGCGTCACTATAGTAATGGTATCTCATGATGTGGAATTTTGCGCCCGTTATGCTGATATATGCGCTATGTTCTTTAACGGCACAGTAATTACAACTAATACACCTAATAAGTTCTTCTCAATGAACAGTTTCTACACAACTGCCGCCAACAGAATGTCACGTCATATTTTCTCAAATGCAATCAACTGTGAGGATGTAATTAATCTATGTCAAAAAAATCTTTGATCACTATACTGACTACCTTGATATTTGCACCAGCTTTAATTGTATTAACTTGGAAGTTTAATATTCACTATTACATAACTGGTACACTTATGGTAATTCTCTGCATGATTCCTTTCTTCATAAGCTTTGAAGATAGAAAACCAGAGGCTAGAGAGCTTGTAGTAATTGCCGTTTTAGTTGCTTTATCTGTTGCGTCAAGAGCGGCCTTTATCGCCGTGCCAATGTTTAAGCCAGTAATCGGTATGATAATGATTGCCGGCTTTGCTTTTGGCTCACAGGCAGGCTTCTTGACCGGCGCAATGACGGCTCTAATATCAAACTTTATCTTTGGCCAGGGTGCTTGGACTCCTTGGCAGATGTTCTCCTGGGGACTTTCTGGACTTATTGCAGGTTTCCTCTCAAATAAGGGCTTAGTAACTGGTAATGGCAGAGTAAAGGAAGCTATCTCCGGCTTCTTAATTGTCTTACTCGTTGTTGGACCTGCACTTGATACAAGTTCTGCCTTAACTATGCTTGCAAAACCAACTCTTAAGTCAGTATGGCCATTTTATGTGTCAGGTTTTCCTGCCAATATTTCTCTTGCAATATGCACAGTTCTCACATTGGTATTTCTTTCAAAACCAATGCTTGAAAAGTTGAACAGAATCAAATTAAAATACGGAATGATGGAATAAATGAAATTTGATAGTTATCATCCATTTATTAATCTAATATACTTTGTTGCATCTATTGCTTTTATTGTCTCAATTAATCATCCTGTATATGTTTTAATAGCATATATCTGTATGTTTATTTACTCGATAAAAGTGAATGGTCCAAAACAACTGATATTAAATTTTCTGTTGGCTATTTTGACTGTGGTCTATGTGTGGTATTATTCTTTCTATACACATTTTGGAATCACAGCAATCTCGACCAACTTTATTGGAAACAATATTACAATCGAATCAATTCTCTTTGGCGCCATTAGAGCACTTAAGATAGCTGCACTTGTCATGAATTTATCCTGTCTTGTCAGCATATTCTCGACCGATAAAATAATCTATTTATTCGGTAGAGTATCACCTAAATTGTCGCTCTTCATCTCTATAATTGTCAGAGCAGTGCCGAGGTTTATAAACCAGTTTAAAAAGATTAACATCTCAAGATGTGAGATAGGAAAAGGCATAGGCCAAGGAAATCTTTTGAGACGGTTCTTAAACTTCTGCTCAGTTCTCTCTATTGCTATAACATGGGCGCTTGAAAACTTTATTGAGAGTGCTGCATCCATGAAGTGCAGAGGATATTCGCTCAAAGGCAGAACAGCTTACTCGATTTATCGCTTTGATAATAGGGATAGAGGAGTTGTCTTTTCTTTTTCATTATTCTTGATTGCTATGTTTTCAGCCATAAGCTTGAAACAAACTTACTTTACATTTAATCCATATATCGAGACGACTGCGATAACAGGAATCAGCTATTTCTTCTACGCAATTTATTTCATATTCTTGCTTATTCCTTTTGTTTTACAGATATATGCAGAGCATAAATTTTCTAGAATCTCATGAGAGGAGGTAAAGTGTGAAAAGTTTTGAAATTGATAGCAATTCTGCTAATCAGAGACTCGACAAGTTTATAACTAAAAACTTGCCAAATCTTCCACAGCCACTCATGTATAAGTACATAAGAACTAAGAAGATTAAAGTTAATAGAAAGAGAGCTGAGATTTCAACACGCCTTGCTGTCGGAGATATCGTTGATATGTATATCAATGATGAGTTCTTTGAAAAGCCAGATCCACACTATGACTTTTTGCATGCCTCTCTTGATTTGCACATACTCTATGAGGATGAGAATATTATCATACTTGATAAGAAGGTAGGCCTCTTATCTCATCCGGATGATAATGAGTATGTCGATACTTTAATATCACGTGTTAAACATTATCTCTATAATAAGGGTGAGTATGATCCCGAGTCGCCGACAGTCTTTACGCCGGCTCTTATCAATAGAATTGATAGAAACACCGGCGGTATCGTAATGGCGGCGAAAAATGCAGAGACCTTACGCATTATGAACCAAAAGGTGAAGAATAGGGAACTTCATAAGTTCTATCTCTGTGTAACTCACGGTATTCCACCAAAGACTGAGGATTTGCTGGTTGATTATCTCATAAAGGATGAATCAAAGAATCAAGTTAAAGTCTTCGATAGACAGGTACCAGGTTCAAAAGAGATTAAGACTTACTATAGAGTTTTAAAGACTGATAAAGTCCTCGCTGAGCGCTCTGGAAAGCGTAATGTATCACTTGTTGAAGTAGAACTCCTCACAGGAAGAACACATCAAATTCGCGCTCACATGGCGTTTATTGGTTGCCCACTTGTAGGAGATGGAAAGTACGGCTCGAATGCTTTAAATAAGGAACTTGGATATAAGAAGCAATTCCTTTATTCCTATAAACTTCAATTTGATTTTACAACTGATGCGGATATTCTTGAATATCTTAATGGTAAAGAGTTTTCAGTACCAATTGATGATATTTGGTTTGCTAGAGAATTCCCTGATTTTTAAAAAAGGCTCCCTTATCGGGAGCCTTTAATTATTTCACATTACATCAAGAGAAGCATTGCATAAGAACCGAGTAAGGATCTTGCAAACTTTGATGCGAAGAGCTTATCAAGAAGCTTTGGGAATGGACCTACCTTAAGGAAAGGAAGTACAGTCTCAAGGATATTTCTTACAAAGCCTATCATAACCTGTGAAAGAGTCTTTGGATTATTTTGATATTTGTATTCAGGTAAATTGTTTTCCATTGATATTTCCTCCTTATTAGTACTGACCGTAAACGTGTACGAATTCGTTAACTGCTGCGTAGTTCTTTAAGTCAACATCACCAGGAGCGAGTAAAACCTTATCGGTTGCGAATACGTAACCACCGTCTACACCAACTTCGTTAATGAGCTTTTTAGCATAGTCAATACATTCGCTCTTTGTACCATTCCTAAGAAGTGAGAGTGGCATACCACCCATGAGGGAGTGATTTGTACCGAGAATCTTCTTTGCTTCAAAGATATCATCGTTTTCAACAACGAATGTAACAGAATTCTTAGGAACACGTTCGTTGAGCATCTCAAGTTTCTTGTTGCCCCACTGACCTTCAAGTACAGTGAACATGTGGCCACCGTGATTTTGAATGTATGTAGCAAAATCTGCGAAATCATCAAGATAGAGTTCCTCAAACTGTGCATCACTGAGGAATGGTGGCATATGACAAGGATTGAGAATCCAAGGGAATTCTTGAAGTTTTGGTTCGCCACCACGGATTACAGCGTTGATGCCGTTATCAAGAAGCCAAGGTAATGTCTTGATATGTGGAGGCATTGTCATCATGAGATGAGTCATCTTTGTGAGGTCATAGCTGTAGTCTTTTATTGCTTCTTTTGCCTTGATAATAGCTTCCTTGTTACGTCTGATATCAATAGTTGTACCCTTGAAGCCACGAAGGAAGTCAAAATAGAAGTCGAGAGGCATCTCTGCTGAACCACCAACAACTACAGGCATTCCGAGGAACTTCTCGAAGTAGAGGTTGCCAACAACGAGTGAACCGGCAAACTCAAGGAATGGTGGGAGAGAAGCGAAGAAGGCTTTTAGCTGATCTTCGTTTGATGCATCGAACTTAGGGAATTTACGTGGAAGGAATTCATCTAAAATCCACATAACTGGATCTTTTGAGATTGTCTCATAGTCAGCTGGTGTCATTGGACAATCTTCTTTGTGCTGTAAAGTGACACCGTCATCAGATGCAAAGAATACTTCTGAACCTAAAACTCTACCAAGCTTTATAGAGTGTGTGAGATATGAAACATAAGCGCAGTCAAAGTAGATATCTTTGTATATCTCACCATATGATTTTGCGTGTTTTATGAGGTGGCCTTCTACATCTGCAATAGTTGTACCAGCATAAGCTAGAGCATAACTTTCAATGAATGAACAAACGGGAATTCTGTCCGGTATCTTACCGTTTGCTACATCAATCATACGCTGCTTCTTCTCAGCGAAGACAGCTTTGTTTTTGTTAAAATCAACCATTTTTATATTCTCCTCAAATTAATAAATACCGTATGAATGAACAAACTCATTAACTGCCATGAGATTTTCAATCTTAGCGTCAGATGGGGCAATGAGAACCTTATCAGTTGAAAATACAAATCGGCCGTCTGGTGCCAATTCATCAATAATTCTCTTTGCATGGTCGATACACTCACGTGTAGACGAGTCACGGAGCATTGCCTGAGGCATTCCACCCATAACCGAGTTGTTTTTTGCAATCTTTGAAATTTCTGCAATACGCTCAGTAGGGCAAATAAACGTAACTGAATTATCTGGTAGGTCAGCGAGGTGATCAATATTAGGACCCCAGTCACCCTCGCAGAATGTCATCATATGGCCGCCGTTGTCATGAAGATACTCAACCATCTTTTTATATGTTGGCCAGTAGAATTTGTCAAACTGGTCAGGGTTGAGGAACGGTGGAATATGGCAAGGATTGAACATCCAAGGGAACTCCTCGAATTTATAGTCCTTGCGAAGAACGATTCCGTTAATCATATTCTTCGCCATCCAAGGCATACCAGCGGTAGTTCCTGCAATCATCATATGAGTCATTCTCATAAGGTCGATGCAATAGTCGAGAAGTGCATTGATAGCTTTTTCAACTTCTTCTGGTCTACGTCGAATGTCAGTGATAGTTGGCTTAAAACCACGAAGATAGTCGAAGAGCATATCAGCTGGCATCTCAGCTGATCCGCCAACAACATATGGGTAACTGAGAACCTTTGTACAGTAAGTGCTACCAAGAATCATTGTGAGGGCAAACTTTACAAATGGAATAAGTGAACCCATAAATGCTTTTAACTGAGAATCATTTGTGTCGTTAAACTTTGGAAATTTGCGAGGAAGGAATTCATCAATAATCCACATTATTGGATCCTTAATTAGATTCTCATAATCTTCCTCTGTCATAGGACAATATTCCTTGTGTTGGACTGTTACTCCGTCGTCCGAAACGAAGAATACGTCAGAGCCGAGGCCCCATGATAGCTCAAGCGCATGTGACATCTGAGGGGTAAATACACAATCATAGTAAATATCTTTGTAAATTTTACCGTAGGATGTGATGTGCTTAAAAATGTTCTTGTTTGCTTCAGCGACTGTGGTGCCAGCATAAGCAAAGGAATATGTCTCCATAAGACCGCACACAGGGACTCTATCTGGTACGATTCCAGATGCGACATCAGTCATTCTTTTTAGACGTTCGTTATAGAGTTTTTTGTCCAAATTTATCTCCTCCTTTTTTATGAATTTTATCTCCGAAATTCACCAAGCTTATTATAATATAAATATCTTTACAAAACAATAAATAAGATGTAAACTGATGTCAGTAAATCTACATAGAAGCTTTCAGGAAATCAGGTTAAAAGCCTGAGCAGTTCCCGCTACTGTAAGCACATTTGTGTAAGCCAGAATACTGAACTCTTTAGATGCTATAAGTGCGGGAGTGCGCTTGGCAATTTTTCGTTTGTGTAAAAACGGTCACAACAGTTTATCTGTTGTGGCTTTTTTATTTTGTCTGAGATGGCAAGATTATTGCCTGTGATGAGCCTCGTAAAATAGGTGAATACTTGAAGGCTGAAAACAGTGGGCCAGGTTCCTGTGCGGCTCGACGACATATAACATCGGCAATCTTGGGATTTGTAATGGTTATGATTGTTGTTGGGCCGGTCTTGGATTTAGGTTCAGTATTTCTGATGTCAAACGTTGTGTCTTTTAAGAGAATTTTACTCTTCTTAAGCACCGGCGCAGCAATGAATCTTTCACTCGCAATTTCGACTGCGGTAACTCTTTTTCTCATAACTGGTTCAATGATGAAAAAGTTGGAGAGAGTTCAAATAAAATATGGTGTATTAAAAAAAGGAGGTAAATATCATGAAAAATTTTAGGAAAATTCTTGTTGTTGTACTTGCTCTTGCGTTAGTATTTGCTCTTGCTGCGTGTACAAAAGATCCTGGTAGTAACCAGGGACCAACATCTGATGGTCTTCACTTCGAATTTACAGTTGTAGATCTCGAAGGTAGTGAAATGGAATATGATGTTCCATTTACTGATGGCCAAACAGTTGGCGAGGCTCTTCTTGCAGAAGAACTCATTGCTGGTGAAGAGAGCGAGTATGGTCTCTATGTTAAGACTGTAAGCGGTATCACTCTTGACTATGACACTGATGGCGCTTATTGGTCATTCTATATCGGCAATGAACCAGCTGCTACAGGTGTAGATGGTGAAAAAGCTGTTGCAGGTGCCAACTATTCATTCGTTGCTACAAAAGGCTAAATTAACTTAAAAAAAGTAGGTCTTGTGATTGCACAGGACCTATTTTTTTTATATAATTAAATGCAATCTATTTAAGAACGTTTTAGTTTGTTTTGAGGCGCTTATGTTTACTAAAACTACTGATTTTGATCCGAAAATTTTAAAAACTGAGGTACAGGTTCGAACTTGGTGTGAAAATAATGTTTGCCACGCCTACGGTAAGAATTGGTCTTGCCCTCCGCTTTGTGGTTCACTTCCTGAATGTGAAGTGAAGATGCATAGTTTTGAGCACGGTATCTTGCTTGAGACGACTGGCAAGATTAAAGGAAAACTTGATGTCCTTGGATATACAGCGGTCGAAAAGCAACACCTAAACAACTTCTATGAGTTTATCGCTGAGTTTAGAATGACTCATCCTGATGCTTTGTACTTAGGAGCTGGAGGCTGTAGAATTTGTAAAAATTGTGCATATCCAGAACCTTGTAGATTCCCCGAGAGAAGGCTTTCATCTATGGAAGGTTACGGATTGTTGATTAAAGATGTTTGCGAGGCCGTAGGAACAAGTTATTCCTATGGTGATAAGACAATAACTTATTTTGCTTGCGTATTATATAACGATTGAGATGAAACGATCTAATGGATAAGTTCGTGCTGAAAAGTAAATATAAACCTACTGGCGATCAGCCACAGGCAATTGAAGCTCTTGTTGATGGACTTAGCAAGGGTTTTAAGGAGCAGACTCTTCTCGGTGTTACTGGTTCTGGTAAAACCTTTACTATGGCAAACGTAATTGAGAAGGTTAATAAGCCAACGCTTGTTCTTGCACATAACAAAACTCTTGCAGCACAGCTCTGTTCAGAGTTTAGAGAGATGTTTCCAGACAATGCAGTTGAGTACTTTGTCTCATACTATGACTATTATCAGCCAGAGGCATATGTTCCAACTACAGATACATATATTGAAAAGGACTCATCTATCAATGATGAGATTGATAGACTTCGCCACTCTGCAACATTTGCTTTGTCAGAGAGGCGTGACGTAATTATCGTTGCATCTGTTTCTTGTATTTACTCAATTGGTGACCCTGAGACATATAAGAATATGATGATCTCACTCCGTCCAGGTATGGAGAAGCCTCGTGATGAGCTTATAAGGAAACTTGTGGAGATTCAGTATGAACGTAACGATATTAACTTTATCCGTGATAAGTTTAGGGTAAGGGGAGACACTGTTGAAATCTTCCCATCAGGTTACTCTGAACTCGCTATTCGTGTTGAATTCTTTGGAGATGAGATTGAACGTATCTCAGAATTCGTTCCACTTACTGGTGAAGTTAAGAATATCCTCTCACATGTTGTAATCTATCCTGCAACTCACTATGTTGTTAACGGAGACACTATGGAGGATGCCATCTCAGACATTATGCAGGAGTGCGCTGAACGCGTAGCATTTTTTGAGTCTGAGGGAAAACTTATTGAGGCTCAAAGAATCAAGCAGCGCACGGAGTATGATATGGAGATGCTCCGTGAGACGGGAATGTGTAGCGGTATTGAAAATTATTCAAGGGTACTTGCTCGTAGAGCTCCTGGTTCAACACCATATACACTCCTTGACTTCTTCCCAGATGATTTCCTGCTCTTCGTAGATGAGGCACATGTAACACTTCCACAGGTTCGTGGCATGTTTGGTGGAGATCACGCACGTAAGACTAACCTCGTGGACTTCGGTTTTAGACTTCCATCAGCATTTGACAACAGACCACTTAATTTTGATGAGTTTTATTCACATATAAATCAGGTTGTATTTGTATCTGCAACTCCTGGTGAGTTTGAGCGTGAGAAGTCTGCTCAGATAGTTGAACAGCTCATTCGTCCTACAGGTCTTCTTGATCCTATGATCACTGTAAAGCCTGTTGAGGGACAGATAGACGACCTCGTTTCTCAAATCAATATGAGAGCAGAGAGGGGCGAGAGAGTACTCGTTACAACGCTCACAAAGAAGATGGCAGAGGATTTAACTGCTTACTTTGAGAACTTTGGTATTAAAGTTAGATATATGCACCACGACGTCGACACGATTGAGCGAATGCAAATCATCCGTGATTTGCGTCTCGGCGAATTCGACGTCCTAGTTGGAATAAACTTGCTGCGCGAGGGCCTCGATATTCCAGAGGTTTCACTCGTTGCCATCCTTGATGCCGACAAGGAGGGATTCCTCCGCTCAGAAACCTCACTTGTTCAGACAATCGGTCGCGCAGCTCGTAACGCGAACGGAGAAGTAATTATGTACGCTGACAGCGTCACTCCATCAATGGAGCGAGCAATCAGCGAGACATTCCGTCGTCGTGACATTCAGATGAAGTACAACGAGGAGAATGGTATAACCCCTAAGACAATTATTAAGGATGTTCGTGACGTTATTGAAATCACCTCTAAGGTTGATACAGAGAAGTCTAAGAACGGCAAGAGAATGTCTAAGGCCGAACGCAAGGCGGCTATCTCTGAACTTACAAAGACAATGCAGGCCGCAGCCCGTGTTCTTGACTTCGAACTTGCAGCTTACTGCCGTGATGAGATTCGCCGTTTGGAAGAAATGTCATAAAACATCTTGTTAATAATTACAAAAAATATTCAATATCTTGTGTTTAATTTTATTACTCTACGTAATTGTGCATGGATTTATGATGTTTTATAATAACTTTGTTATTTTTTCAAAAAAAGGAGTCCTTATCTATGGATCAGTATGAAAGAAGAGTAGGAACAGTTTCTCGTGGTATCCGTATGCCTATCATCCGTGAAGGTGACAACCTCGCTGAGATAGTTGCAACTGGTGTTCTTGAAGCTGCACAGTATGAAGGTTTTGAGCTTCGTGACCGTGATGTTATCTCAATCACTGAGTCAATCGTAGCTCGTTCACAGGGCAACTACTGCACAGTAGACGATATTGCTGCTGATGTTAAGGCTAAGCTCGGTGGTGAGACTGTTGGTGTTATCTTCCCAATTCTCTCAAGAAACCGTTTCGCTATCTGCCTCCGTGGTATCGCTCGTGGTTGTAAGAAAGTTGTACTTATGCTCTCTTATCCTTCAGACGAAGTAGGTAACTGCCTCGTTTCACTTGATAAGATTGATGCTGCTGGTATCAACCCATATTCAGATGTACTCTCTCTTGATAAGTACAGAGAACTCTTCGGCGAGAATAAGCATGAGTTCACAGGTGTTGACTATGTAGCATATTACTCAGACCTCTGTAAAGAGGAGGGCGCTGAGGTTGAGGTAGTTTTTGCTAACCAGCCAAAGGCAATCCTTGATTATGCTGATTGCGTACTTAACTGCGACATCCACACACGCGCTCGTACCAAGAGAATCCTCAAGGACGCTGGCGCTAAGGTTGTTTGCAGCCTCGACGACATTATGAACGCTCCAGTTGACGGCAGTGGCTGCAACGAGAGATATGGTCTCCTTGGCTCTAACAAGTCAACAGAGGACAAGATTAAGCTCTTCCCAAGAGAGTGCAAGGACCTCGTACTTGACGTACAGGACAGAATCCTCAAGGCAACAGGCAAGCACGTCGAAGTAATGGTTTACGGCGACGGCGCTTTCAAAGATCCACAGGGTAAGATTTGGGAACTTGCTGACCCAGTAGTTTCTCCAGCATTCACAGATGGTCTTATTGGTACACCTAACGAGCTCAAGCTCAAGTACCTTGCAGATAACGACTATAAAGATCTTTCAGGTGAGGCACTTAAGGCTGCTATCTCAGAGTCAATCAAGTCAAAGAGTGACAACCTTGTTGGCAACATGGCTTCTCAGGGTACAACACCTCGTCAGCTTACTGACCTCATCGGTTCACTTTGTGACTTGACATCTGGTTCAGGTGACAAGGGTACTCCAGTAGTACTTGTACAGGGCTATTTCGACAACTATACAAACTGATTTTAATGAAAGAGGATGCTTAATTATGATGGATATGACTTCAAATGTAAGACCAGAGAGTCTTGCAAGAATTACAACAGTAGAACAGGCGGAGGCATTTATCGCTGAGCAGATTGAAATTACAAAGGCTCAGGTAGGAGACGGCAAAGTTCTCCTCGCTCTCTCAGGCGGTGTTGACTCATCAGTTGTTGCAGCTCTTCTCATTAAAGCAATTGGTAAGCAGCTCACATGCGTACACGTAAACCATGGTCTCCTTAGAAAGGGTGAGCCAGAGCAGGTTATCGAAGTATTCAAAAATCAGATGGATGCTAATCTCATCTACGTAGACGCAGTTGACAGATTCCTTGATAAACTCGCTGGTGTTGATGATCCTGAGACAAAGCGTAAGATTATCGGTAAAGAATTTATTGATGTATTTGCTGAGGAAGCTTCAAAGCTTGACGGCGTGAAGTTCTTAGGCCAGGGTACAATTTATCCTGACATCCTTGAGTCTGATGGTGTTAAAGCTCACCACAACGTTGGTGGTCTTCCACCAGAGCTCGACTTTGAACTTGTAGAGCCAGTTAAGTTCCTCTACAAGGACGAAGTACGTATCGTTGGTAAGGTTCTTGGTCTTCCAGACAGCATGGTTTATCGTCAGCCATTCCCAGGCCCAGGCCTTGGTGTTCGCTGCGTAGGCGCTATCACACGTGATAGACTTGAGGCACTCCGCGAAGCAGATGCAATTGTTCGTGAAGAGATCGGAAAACTTCCAGAGACTCCTTGGCAGTATTTCTGTGCTATTCCTGACATCAAATCAACAGGTATCAAGTATGTTGATGGTGTTGGCCAGCGTTATATGGGCTGGGCAGTTGTTATCCGTGCCGTAAATACAACAGATGCTGTACTTGCTACAGTTCCTGAAATTCCATTCGAGACACTCTGCACAATGCGTGACCGCATCGTAAAGATTCCTGGTGTCAACCGTGTTCTCTGGGACATCTCAGAAAAACCAGTTGCAACTATCGAGTGGGAATGATTTCATACCCTTAAAAAAGCCCGTAAATAAAGGCTTTTCGCCGTTTAAAAGCCCTCTGTGGCAACAAAATGGCAACATTATTTGAATTATCATAAGAATAAGCAAAGAGCTATCAGATTTTTTGAAAGTCTGATAGCTCTTTTTCTTATGCTTGTATTTAATCGTTTTTCAGTCGGTCTTTGAAAGCCTCAATCATTTTGTCACTGAGTCCCTGTGACGGGACTTTAGCATAACCGGAATTTTCATCATATTTCGGGCAGTTATAACGCCATTTGTCATAGTCTTCACGGCTGATGTCGCCGTTATGGTACTTTTCAGCCTGTTTTGCCCACGCATTTAGCATTTCGGAAAGCTCGGCAGCGTCTTTTCCCTTGCGGGGGTCAACACGCAAAGAAACGCCGTTCTCGCCTTTTTCAATTGTCAGACCGTAGCGATCCTCTAATGTAAACAGTGTGTGCATTAAACCAAGATAGCTGTCAATGTCGGGGACGGACAGAGCCAGCGGTGACACACCAAGTACGCCGGCAAGACTTTTTGTTAAATCAGCTTTCGGCGTTCTTGAGCCGGATTCATACTGTGCCATACGAATATCCGCTGTCTTTTCAGGAAAGCCAACTACCGTTCCTAAATACTTTTGTGTCATTCCCCGCAGATTGCGGAAGAAACGAATTCTTTCACCGATTCCCATAGCAATTACGCTCCTTGTTTATGTAATATGCGATAAGTATATCATATATGTTTAGTGCATGTCAAGATAACAAAAACAAAAAAGTTAAATATTTTCTCGAAAACCACTTGACTTTACGGAATTTGTTTAGTATAATAGTTAAGCAAATAGCGTTAGGTTGCTTGATTGACAACAGAATAACCGTCATATGTCACGGTAATGGCATATCCGCTCGGGCAAATCGGAATGCGGTCAGAAAGTTCTCCGACACTAAATAATCGAATTATCAAAAATCGAGTAAAGGGGGTGATTAAATGGAAAGTACAAGCTTTATGAGAGTTGATGAGGTGGCACAGGAATTGGGTGTTTCCAAATCCTATGCCTATAAAATCGTCCAAAAGTTAAATGCCGAACTGAAAGAAAAAGGATTTATGACAATTTCAGGGCGAGTTAATAAGCGATATTTTATGGAACGCACCTGCTACGGTGCAACTAAGAAAGAGAGGGATTAAACAATGGCAGTATATAAAGAAGAAAAAACAAACACTTGGCGAGTGCTCTATCGTTACACCGATTGGAACGGTGAACGCAAGCAGTCGCAGAAACGAGGGTTCAAAACAAAGCGTGAAGCACAGGCTTGGGAGCGAGAACAGCTTAACAAGCTGGGCGGTGATTTGGATATGACCTTTAAGAGCTTTGTGCAGCATTATACCGAGGATATGCAGGCTCGTATTAAGGAGAACACTTGGGCAACCAAGGAACATATCATCCAAACAAAACTAATCCCTTATTTCGGTAAGCTGAAGATGTGCAACATAACCGCACAACAAATAATCACTTGGCAAAATGAGCTTATCAATTATAAGGACGATAACGGCAAGCGGTATTCTCCCGTATATTTGAAAACAATTCACAATCAGCTGTCTGCGATATTTAACCACGCTGTCAGGTACTACAACCTGAAAGAAAATCCTTGTCAAAAGGCGGGTAGTATGGGTAAAAAGAAAAATCGTGAAATGCTTTTCTGGACGAAAGAGGAGTATTTGAAGTTCGCCGATGCAATGATGGATAAGCCGATGTCATACTATGCGTTTGAAATGCTGTATTGGACGGGTATTCGTGAGGGCGAGCTGTTAGCTCTTACTCCTGCTGATTTCGATTTTGAAAAGCGAACGGTAACAATTAATAAATCGTTTCAGCACTTAAACGGCAGAGATATAATCACTTCACCGAAAACAGAGAAAAGTAACCGCACAATTCAGTTGCCGAAGTTCCTTTGTGATGAAATGCAGGACTATCTGAAAATGCTTTACGATGTAGGGTTGGAGGACAGAATGTTTCCTGTTACAAAAAGCTATCTGCACAGAGAAATGGACACAGGCGCAAAAGAAGCAGGCGTAAGGAGAATTCGTATTCACGATATTCGCCACAGCCACGTTAGTTTACTGATTGATATGGGATTTTCTGCAACGGCTATTGCCGACCGAGTAGGACACGAAAGCATTGATATAACTTACAACTATGCACACTTATTCCCGTCAAAACAAGCTGAAATGGCAGATAAATTAGATATGGAAAGGGGCGAGTAAAATGTCACTGAAAAACAGAGATGAGCATAACCGATGGCGTAACAAAACCGTAGCGTTTCGTGTATCGCCGGAGGAGGACAAACAAATTGAAACTTATGTGCGGCTCTCAGGGCTTACTAAGCAGGATTATATCACAAGGCGACTCACGCACAGAGATATAGTTGTGCAAGGCAATCCGAGAGTATTCAAGGCTTTGCGCAACCAGCTTGCCGATGTGCTGTCGGAATTACAGCGAATAGAAGTCGGCGGCGATGTCAATGACGAGCTACTTGATTTAATTGAAATGATAGCCGATATTCTCGGCGGGTTAAAGGAGGAATCAGAATGATAGATAAAAAAGAAATGACCGCTCCGAATGTATCTGTTGGCGCAGATACGGAGCAGTCAATCCAAAAATGTACTGACAATATTATAACCGATTATGATGAAAATATCAAGGATTTGGACGAAAGTTTTCGTGAAATGCAAAGAGAAATGCTTAGGCAAATGGATCCGTCATATCTAAAAATTGTTTCAATGTCGGCACTGTATGATACAGATTTTGAAGCACAGGAATCGTTAGTAGACGGATTGCTTTATAGGGGAACCTACCTGTTCGCAGGTTCTCCTAAAGTGGGCAAAAGTTTTATGATGGCACAGCTTGCCTATCACATCAGCACGGGAACGCCGCTTTGGAATTACAGAGTACACAAGGCAACTGTTCTTTATTTTGCACTTGAAGATGATTACCCCCGCTTACAGCGCAGGCTCTATCATATGTTCGGCGCTGACGGAACGGACAACCTGTATTTTGCAACACAATGCAAAACCGTAAACGGCGGTTTGGAAGACCAAATAAGAGGCTTTATACAGGAACACCCTGACACCGGACTGATTATCATAGATACGCTAAAGCGTGTTCGAGAAACAGGCGGTGCGGATTACAGCTACGGCAGTGATTACGATGTAGTCGCAAAGCTGAAATCGCTTGCCGACAGCTACAAGGTAACAATGCTTATCGTCCATCACACACGCAAACAGCAGGCTGACGATAAATTTGATACCATCTCCGGCACAAACGGATTGCTCGGTGCGGCAGACGGCGCCTTTGTCCTCAGCAAAGAGAAACGAACCGCCAATGCCGCAACGCTTGACATCACCGGCAGAGACCAGCAGGATCAACGCATTCATCTTGTGCGTGACCCACAGCGATTGGTATGGGAGTTTGAAAAATCGGAAACCGAGCTTTGGGTGGAACCGCCTGACCCGCTGCTTGAAAAGGTATCGACTGTTCTTTCTTCGGACAGTAGCCGATGGGACGGGACGGCTTCTGAATTGAGCAAACTTATTGGATTGGATATTAAGCCTAATGTGCTGTCGCTAAGACTTAGTATCAACGCCGGGCGGTTGCTTAAAGATTACGACATTCATTACAAAGCGAGTCGCATGCACAGCGGACGAAAAATATCTCTTTGGAAAGAAAGCGTGTCAATGCGTGACGACCGTGACAAACTCTCCGAGAACGGTGATGTGGTCTAAAACATTGTCACCATCGTCACGGTTTGTCACAGCAAAAGTTTAGCGGAGTGTGCAGAGAGTGCCTTTTCAAAGGCGGCTCTTTGCCCTTCGGAGAACGCAAAACCTGCTTGCAGGTTGCATTTTTGATGGGCTCGCCTGTCAAAAGTGCTTTTGCGTTACTCTTGACAAGAGTAACAGAACCGAGAACGGTCAATTTTTAGAGATTGGAGGTATAAAAATGCAAAGAACAATAAGTGCAATGGTCGGTAAAGGCTCCGTAAATCACAACAGCCGCAAGTTCAAAGCGGAAAATGTAGACGGCAGCCGAACACATCTCAATATCGACTACTGCAATGAAAATATCAAGAAAGTCTATCACGAATTGTTTGACGAAGCTCTTGAAAAATATAATTCCAAGCAGACAAGAGCTGACCGTAAGATAGAAAACTATTATGAAAAAATCAGAAATTCCAAGCAAGAAAAACCGTTTCACGAACTGATTTTACAGATTGGCGATAAGGAAAATATGAGCGCCGAAAGCGAAAACGGAGCACTTGCAAGGCAGATTTTAGATGAGTATTATCGTGGCTTTCAGGAGAGAAATCCTAACTTAAAAGTGTTCTCAGCTCATCTGCATATGGATGAAGCAACACCACATCTGCACATTGATTTTGTTCCATTCACCACGGATAGCAAGCGTGGACTTGAAACAAGAGTATCACTCAAGCAGGCGCTTGCCGCACAAGGATTTAAGGGCGGAACCCGTGGAGATACCGAGTGGAATCAATGGGTAAGCGCAGAGAAATCTTCACTTGCATTTGTTATGGAACGCCACGGAATTGAATGGGAACATAAGGG
>R26__coassemble_671_pt1 | contig 19898 bp, 16 predicted proteins | sample R26__metabat2_low_PE_056 | metagenome-assembled genome bin R26 | reverse complement strand
CATATGCGTTTAACCGCTCAAACAATATAACACAATTAATTTTAAATTGCAACAAGAAGAATTATAAAGTTGTTTGATGAACATATTTCAATAAATTGTATTATTATATTGCATATATATATAAAAAGTGCTATATTCTAAAGCAATTCTTTTAGGAGGTAATGTTATGAAAAGGAATTATGGATTGTTTACAGCAATCACCATGATTACTGGTATCGTAATCGGTTCCGGTATCTTTTTCAAAGCAGACGACGTACTTGCTTATGCCAACTATAATGTCTTGCTTGGCGTACTTGTATTCGTTATTGCTGCTATCGCTGTTGTATTTGGCGCTTTGACCATTTCACAGCTCGCTATTCGCACTGATAAACCAGGTGGACTCGTTTCATATGCAGAAGACTTTGTAGGTACAGGTACCGCCACAGCTTTTGGATGGTTTGAGTCTTTCCTCTACCTCCCAACTCTTGGCGCTGTTGTTGCTTGGGCTTCTGGTATTTATGTTTCCAACTTGCTTGGTTTTGAGGATTTTTCAATTTGGAGAAATACAGTAATCGGCCTTATTGCCCTTACATTCTTCTATGCGGTTAATATTCTTTCAGCTAAACTTGGTGGTTGGTTCCAGAATGCATCAATGATCATCAAGCTCATCCCACTTATAGTACTTGCTGTTGTAGGTCTTGCAAAGGGTGGAACAGGTGCTGTTGTTGGTGCTGCTGCTACAACATTTGGTATGGATGCAAAATCAAGCCTTGCATGGCTTGGAGCTTTCGGTCCTCTTGCTTTCTCATTTGATGGTTGGATTGTTTCAACTTCAATTTGCCATGAGATTAAGAACTCAAAGAAGAACCTTCCACTTGCTCTTTCAGTAGCTCCTATTTTCGTACTTGCTGTTTATCTCGCATATTTCCTTGGAATCGTTTCATTCCTCGGTGTAGATACAGTTAAGGAAGTTGGCGACAATGCAGTTTATCTTGCATCTTCAACTCTCTTCGGTGATACAGTTTCTAAACTTGTTCTTGTTGCCGTAGTAATCTCAATTCTCGGTACAGTAAACGGTGTATCACTTGGTCTTATCCGTCTTCCATATTCTCTCGCTATCCGTAACATGATGCCAGCATCTAAAGTATTCAAGAAGGAAAACAAGAAACTCGGTGGCATGCCAGTTAATTCAGGCCTTTTAGTTTACGCTCTCTCAGTTGTTTACTTGTTCATCAACTACTTCGTAATGACAAGTGATGCTCAGCTTCACTTCTTCGGTAGGGACGTACCACTTTGCAACCTTGATATCTCTTCAATTGCTATCTGCGTTCTTTATCTCACATATATCATTCTTTATGTTGCAGTTATCAAGCTTTGGAAGAAGGGTGAGATTAAAAATATTTTCCTTGGTCTCATCTGCCCAATTCTCGGTACTATCGGTTCACTCATTATCTTCTCAGGTTCTGTAGTTGACCCAGTATTCTTCATCTATGCACTTATCTGCATTATCTTCATCGGTATTGCTTATCTTTACTACAATAAGAATAAAGCAAAAATCGTTGTTGAATCAGACCAGGCATATCATACAAGAACAGATACAGAAGAATAAATTAGATTTGTTATTTTGCTTTAATATCACCACAACTTTGTAGTATAATTTACTTGAAACTTGTGCTACAGGTGGTGTTGACGTGAAACTAACATTTTGCGGCGCTGCCCATGAAGTAACGGGCAGCGCTTATTATTTGGAAGCATGTGGAAAAAAGATGCTTGTAGACTATGGTCTTGAGCAGGGAGCCGATGTATATGAGTCAGGTGAATTGCCAGTAGGCGCGTCTGAAATCGACTACGTCTTCTTGACTCATGCTCACATAGATCACTCTGGCAAATTGCCACTTCTTTGTGCACAGGGTTTCTCAGGAACTATCTTTGCAACAAAGGCTACACAGAGTCTCTGCAATATCATGCTTCGTGATAGTGCGCATATACAAGAATTCGAAGCAAACTGGAAAAACATAAAAGCAAAACGTGCAGGTAAAGAAGAGGTGCTACCTCTCTACACAATGGATGATGCTATTGCGGCACTTGAGTGCTTTGAGGGATATCCATATGACACTATGGTGGATGTTGCTGATGGTGTTCAAATTCGTTTTGTTGATGCAGGACACCTTCTCGGTTCTTCTTCAATTGAAGTCTTTTTGACAGAGAACGGTATCTCAAAGAAACTTGTTTTCTCAGGTGATATTGGTAATACAGATCAACCACTTATCAATAATCCAAAGTACATCACTTCTGCAGATTATGTAATCACTGAATCGACATATGGTGACAGAGCACACGGTGCTAGACCTGAATATGTTAGAAGTCTTGCTGATATAATTCAAAAGACTTTTGACAGGGGAGGCAATGTAGTAATTCCTTCCTTTGCTGTTGGTCGTACACAGGAGATGCTCTACTTCCTTCGTCAGATTAAGGAACAGGGACTTGTAACTGGGCACGGGGATTTTAAGATTTATGTGGATAGCCCACTCGCAATTGAGGCAACAAATATCTACAGCAACTGTGACAGGGAATACTTGGACCCTGAGACACTTGAACTTATTATGGCGGGTAAGAACCCAATCGAAGTTCCAAATTTGAAACTTGCCATCTCATCTGAGGAGTCAAAGTGTATTAACTATGATTTGGACCCAAAGGTTATTATCTCTGCATCAGGTATGTGTGAAGCTGGTCGTATTAAGCACCACCTAAAGCACAATTTGTGGAGACCTGAATGTACAATTCTATTTGTTGGTTATCAGGCTGTAGGAACTCTCGGTAGAGCAATCGTTGACGGTGCAGACTCAGTCAAGATCTTCGGAGAAGAGATTGAGGTATTAGCCGAAGTTTGTAAGTTGCCAGGTGTATCTGGACACGCTGATATAAATGGCCTTCTCAAATGGATAAATTCATTTGAGTTTTCACCTCAGCAGGTATTTGTATGCCACGGTGAGGATGAGGTCTGCGAGTCATATACGGCAAGGCTTAGAAATGAATTCGGCTTAAATGCTTATGCGCCGTATCCATATGCAGTTGTTGACCTTATCACTAACAAGATGATCTCTGAGGGCAACAAGAAAAAGATTGAGAAGAAGCCACAGCAACAGAGTACACTTGTTAGAGCTAATAGCCCATATGGTAGGCTCTATCTTGCTGGTCAGAGACTCATCCAGACTATTGCTCATAATGAGGGTGGAGCAAATAAGGATCTTGCAAAATTTGCAGATCAGATTATTGCTCTCTGTGAGAAATGGGATAGGTAGTTTGTGACCACTCGTCATAAATTTTCCGGCATTTCGTAGCTAGCGCGTCCGTTTTTAGCAATATTTGGGAATATATATAAGAGGCGGTTTTGAACCGTCTCTTATTTTTTTATACCCAAGGAGGAAAACTATGAAAGCTATATTTTTAAGCGGACGTCTTACAAGAGACCCTGAAATCAAAGAAGTAACTGATAAGAAGACAAAGGTTGCCGACTTCACTATTGCTAATAACGAACGTGACAGTGAAAACGGTGAGTTCTTTGATATCGTTTGTTGGGATAAGACAGCTGAGTTTGTTGAGAACTATTTAAAGAAAGGTCAGAAGGTCATTATCCAGGGTTCATTCCAGAATGAGTCATATAAGGATAAGGAAGGTAATACGAGATATCACTTCCGTGTAACAGCTCACAATATTGAGTTCGAGTCATAATTTGTGCGAAAAGGTGGTCATACCAAATTTACCAAGAAGAAATAACGACTTCACACACCCCCAGCGTTACTCCCAATAACGCGCCCAAAAAGCGGTGTGACCACCTTTCCCCATACAGGAGGAAAGACATGCAAATAAGAAAGCATTGGAAGAGAATTCTTTCTCTTTCACTTGCGGTGTTGATATTTGTGTCAGAGTGCATCAGTACGCTTGCTGCGGATGTCGACTATACAAATATTGCGGCCGGGGAGCGCGTGATAGTTAATATGGATGGATATTGTAATCCTGGAGCCTCTGGCGTCCAGGATTTTATGGCCTCTCCATCATATAACTACACGTTCCACACCGGCCACACCGCAAACATTCATATGGGTTATATGACAAAGGATTTCTACTCTTTAGGTAGTCCTCGTCACAGTACAGATGGCAATATTATTTGGGCATACTGTATGGAGTTTGATGTTGAGGCATATGCTGCCGCGGATAGAACCGGTTCAACATATGACACAAATATAGATAGGGCTTGGGCGAAGATGTCTGCGGGACAGCGCCGAGGCGTTATGCTCACAACTCTTTACGGATTTCCTGTTAACACATATGGCTTTGCGGCCGCAGACATCTATGCCGCTACACAGGTGATTATCTGGGAATTCCAAACTGGAGTAAGAACTTCAACAACTTCAAATACGAGACAGGCAGTAAATTATCAATATGCCTATGGCGGTATATCTGGAACGGTTTATCTACCAGAGAATTATTTTTATAACATAATCGCTGTAAACTCAAATGGTATTGCAGCGTATAACACCCTGATTTCTAAGATTTATAGTCATGATAAACAACCCTCATTTGCAGGCCAGAGGATTGAACTGAATTTTGATGGAAATACGGGTAAGTATTCAAAAACTTTGACTGATACGAATGGAGTTTTATCCTCGTATAATGTCTCGGCAGATAACGGCGTGAGCTGCTCTGTGTCAGGTAACACATTGACCCTCACGGCATCAAGATATGTAAATGGCGCCAATTTGAATCTCACTAAAAAGGCGCAGCCGACAACTGCGCAGGGATTCCTTTTGATGACACCTTCACCGGAGGGTCAATCTATGGTGCTTGGCCAACGTCAGGTTGATGTCGCATATACTTACAAAGTATATGCTTTAGCTGGCGCACTTAAGGTTCAGAAACGCTCATCTGATGGTGTTGTTCAAGGTATTAAGTTTAACGTGGTTGGACCTGGTGTCAATACCGTTCTTACGACGGATGCCAGTGGCTCTGCTATTCTCAATAACATTCCAATAGGGACATACACAGTGACGGAACAGATGCCCGACAGATATGTCAAACAGGATCCAAAAACTGTAACAGTACAGGGAGGACTCACTTCGGTTGCAGCTTTTTCGAATGTCGTTAAAAGTGGCGACCTAATCGTTTTGAAAATTGATTCTGGTACGGGAAAACCGGTTCCTGGAGCACAGTTTGAACTTTACGATGAAAATGATAATCATATCGCAACAGAGATGACAAATGAGAGGGGCGAAGCAACCTTTAAAGGTGTCCTTTATGGTAACTATTATGTCTTTGAAAGTTTGGCTCCAGCGGGCTACAAACTCTCGGAAAAGCATTTTGATTTTTCAATTACTGAACAGGGCCAGATTGTAAACGAAACCTTTGACAACGAGAATATCATGAGGAACTTCGGAGTTTACAAAAAAGGAGAGGTTCTAGTCGGCTTTGATAAGTCAGAGGTTGATGGTAGAGAGGTGTTTACACCGAGGTATGAAGAGAAGTATCTCTCGGGCTGTGAGGCTTTGGTATATGCTCTTGAGGATATTTTCACAGGAGATGGGACTTGCCGTTACAAAAAAGGCGAACTTGTGGATACTCTTGTGACAGATGAAAAAGGTCCTGTTTATACGAGAGATCTCTTCGATGGCTTCTATCTCGTCAAGGAGAAAAATGCACCTAAGGGATATGTTTTAAGTAGTGAGACAAAAGAGGTTGCACTCTTTGATGATATGCAGGAAATTACCTTCCAAAACGATCGTCAAAAGTGTTCTTTGACATTCAAAAAATCGATGAGTAATACGACTTTCGATGGAATGTCAAAATACTATAAGATGGTATCTTTTGGCGTATTTAATGCAGAGGAAATCTGTGGTCTTCCAGCAGGCTCGCTGCTCGAGATTATTAAGCCAAATGAAAAAGGCGACTGTGCAATGACAGTCGACCTTCCTTGTGGATATAAGTATTACGTCAAAGAACTTGGAACAGCGAGCGGGTTCATTCTCGATGAGAATTCATACTTCTTCTCGTTTATGCCGTTTAGTCAATATGAGACTACATATGAGGCGTCAGTCAATGAGAATAACGAAGTTGTAAATGAAATGGTGCCAGTTGAGATTAGCCGTCAAGTTCTAGGTGAATCAGGAGGACCTGACACCAGCGATAAGTTAGGTGATGAAGCGCATCTCTTCATTACCCTAGCGGTTTCCTCGTTGTTTTTAGTAATAATATTATTTATTAGAAAGAAAAAATTGACTTTATACCATTGAAGATGTAAAATTTCCCTTGAATTTATTCCAAGGGGATTTAGAAAAGTATGAAAGTTATTTACAACGACGGAACAGTAGCAGAGTGTCCAGAAGAGGAGAAAACTCACGTCCTTCGTCACAGTGCTGCTCATATCATGGCTCAGGCTATTAAGCGCCTTTATCCACAGGCTGACTTTGCTTATGGTCCAGCTAATGAAAAGGGCTTCTATTATGACGTAGATCTTGGTGACACAAAACTCACTGATGAAGATCTTCCTAAGATTGAGGAAGAGATGAGAAAGATCTGTAAGGAGAACCTTCCTTTCAAGACCTATGAACTTCCACGTGCTGAAGCTATCAAGCATATGGAGGAACGTGGTGAGAAATATAAAGTTGAGCATATTGCCGACCTCCCAGAAGATGCTAGAATTACATTCTTCTCACAGGGCGACTATGTTGACATGTGCGTAGGTCCTCATATCACATATACAAAAGCTCTTAAGGCTTTCAAGCTCACAGGTTTGTCTGGTGCTTATTGGAAAGCTGATAGCAATAATAAAATGCTTACCCGTATTAACGGTACAGCATTCCCTACACAGGAAGAACTCGATAATTACTTAAAACTCCTTGAAGAAGCAGAACGCCGTGACCATAGAAAGATTGGTAAAGAGATGCAACTCTTTATGCTTAAGGACGAAGGTCCTGGCTTCCCATTCTTCCTTCCAAAGGGTATGGCTGTAAAGAATGCTCTTATCGATTATTGGAGAGATATCCATTATCGTGATGATTATGTTGAGGTTTCAACTCCACTTATCATGAGCAGAAGACTCTGGGAGACAAGTGGACACTGGGATCACTACAAAGATAACATGTACTCAACAGTTATTGACGAAGAGGACTATTGCATTAAGCCAATGAATTGCCCAGGTGGCGTTATGGTTTATGCTTCACAGCCTCATTCATATCGTGAACTTCCAATGCGTGTTGGCGAACTTGGTGTTGTTCATCGTCACGAACTCAAGGGTGCACTCCATGGTCTCTTCCGTGTACGTTGCTTTACTCAGGATGATGCTCACATCTTCATGACTAAAGATCAGATCACTGATGAAATCATGAACGTTGTTCACCTCATCAATGAAGTATATGAGAAGTTTGGCTTTAAGTATTTCGTTGAGCTTTCAACTCGCCCAGAGGATTCTATGGGCTCTGACGAGGACTGGGAAGCTGCAACAAATGGCCTTATCGGTGCACTTGATAAGCTCAACATGCCATATATCATCAATGAGGGTGATGGCGCATTCTACGGTCCAAAGATTGACTTCCACCTCGAGGATTGTCTCGGCAGAACTTGGCAGTGTGGTACAATCCAGCTCGACTTCCAGATGCCAATCAACTTCAATCTTGAATATATCGACTCTGAGGGTAAGCCACAGCGTCCAATTATGATCCACCGTGTATGCTTCGGTTCAATTGAACGTTTCATCGGTATCCTTACAGAGCACTTCGCTGGTAAGTTCCCAGTATGGCTTGCTCCAGTTCAGGTCAAGGTTATTCCTGTATCTGATAAGACACTTGATTACTCACAGGATGTTTACAAGAAGATCAAGGTTCTCGGTATTCGTGTTGAAATTGATGAGCGTAATGAGAAGGTTGGTTACAAGATCCGTGAGGCTCAGCAGGTTGACCGTGTTCCTTATATGCTTGTACTTGGTCCACAGGAGTCTGAGGCTGGTACAGTAGCTGTTCGTTCACGTGATACAGGTGAGACTGAAACAATGTCTCTCGATGACTTTATTGCTAAAGTTACAAGGGAAAATGCTGAACGAATCTAATTTGATAATAAATAAGCGACTGCTTTTGTGCAGTCGCTTTTTTTATTGTAGAACGAAGCAGAGCCAGTTTTCGCTCTGGTGCCGTTCAAGTATTGTAAAGTTGTATTTTTCAAAAGCTTTTAGGACATCTTGCTCTCTGTTATCAATAATTCCAGAAACGATAAAGATGCCGTTTGGCTTCATAAAGTTCTTTGCGTTTTGACAGAAGAGGATGATGATGTCGGCTACGATGTTGGCCACAACGATGTCGAATGTGCCAGTGATTTTCTCTGTCATGTCGCCACAGAAGATCTGATATTTAGGAGGTGTAAAGGCATTAGCCTTGCCATTGTCGATTGCAGTCTTAGTTGCGAGCTCATCTATGTCAACTCCAACAGCACTTTCTGCACCAAGGAGAAGACTTGATAGAGCGAGGATTCCGGAACCACAACCTAGGTCAAGGACGGTCTCACCGCCCTTTATTTTTTGTTCTAATGTCTCTAGACAAAGTCTTGTTGTGTTGTGCGTTCCGGTGCCGAAGGCAAGACCTGGTTCGAGGTTTAAAACCTTTTTACCTTTAGGGTCATAGTCCGTAATCCAGTCGGGGCAGATGGCGAGTTTCTCACCAATTTCAATTGGTTTATAGTTCTCTTTCCATTTGTTTTGCCAGTCCTCATTTTTACAGAGAGTGGTGTTTATAGTGTGCTTGATTCCTTCAGCATTAAAGCGCTCTGAGAGGAAGGCTATAGCTTCGGTTGGAATAACATCGGGTTCTAGATAGATGTGAATTATACCTTTGTCTCTGTCCTTCTGGAGAAGGTCATCGTCAATAAGGTCTATGTGGGCAATATCCCACGCCTCTTCCTCAAGGGTTCTGTAGTCCTCGATATAGATGCCATATGGCACTGTCATATTTGCGATGTCAGATGCGCGGTCAATATCATCCGCGCAGATTTCAATTACTATTTCGGTCCAATCCTGATCTGGGCCAAAATTAATGTAAGCGTTATTATCTGGCATATCAGTCCTCTAAAATGTTAGCTTGTGGCTTAACTTCTTTTCTGCCGTGGTTGTAGATGCGAACATCATCAAGTGCCCACTGGCGTGCGCTGAGTGTGTTTGGTTCGAGTTCAGAGGTAATCTCTGAGAACTCATATACCTTTGCGTCGAGCTCGTCGAGTTCGTGGAGGAGGTTTGCCTCAAGGAACATTGGACGAACAGCTGCGCCGAATTCTGGTTTGCCGTGATGTGAGAGGAGCATGTGCTCGATGAGGCGAATCTTTTCATCCGGTGTCTTGAGGCTTGTGCCCATGAAACGAACTATCATGGCGCCGCGAACAAGGTGACCGACGAGGTTGCCGTCGATGGTGTACTCGCCAGCGACACCCGTGTCGTCTGAGTTCATCTCTGAGAGCTTGCCGATGTCGTGGAGGGCGGCACCACAGAGAAGGAGGTCTCGGTCAACCTGTGGGTATACTTCGCAAATTTTTTCTGCAAGTGTCATGATTGAAAGTGTATGGAGAAGAAGACCACCGCGAACTGCGTGGTGCATTTTTATTGCTGCTGGGTAGTAGAGAAGTTTCTGCTGATATTTTTCATAGATAGAGAGTGTGAGTTCCTTTAAGTCCTCATCCTTGAATGTTCCAACGATTGTAATTATCTTTGCGAACATATCGATTGGGTCATACTCAGCCGATTTGACATAGTCCTCTTTCTTTGCATCAGCAGGAGGATTTGAGACGTCTTCAACAGTTACCTGGAAAGCACCATTGTAGCGTTTTACCTGGCCGACGATACATACGAAATCACCAGTGTTCCAAACCTTAGAAACACCTGGTTCGTAGTTGAAGAATTTACCTGAGATTTCACCTGTCGAGTCAGCGAGAATGAGGTCAACATACTTGTTGCCGTTCCTTGCTTCTCTAATGTCATATTTCTTTAAAATTCCGTTTGCAGTAAAGTCTGTGAAGTCGCTATATGTCTGCGCTTCGCTAAACGGATTTAGTACTATGTTTGCCATATAAACACCTCGGGTAAAATTATACCATAAACCTTTAATTAAAGTAACGTTTATGTTAAAATACTTTCATATGAAAAGGGGATTTTTTTGATGAAAAATGTATTTGAGACAATTGAGATTGCTCCAGCTGTCAGGCTCTGCTCTTATGAGACTGATAGATTTACAACTGGTAGGCTCTCAATTAGCATTGCAGTCCCACTCGTTAAGAAAGATGCAAGTCTTAATGCGATGGTACCGTTTTTGCTCAATCGCTCCTGCAAGGAGTACCCAAGTTATATTGAATTAAACAAAAAACTTGCTGGTCTTTATGGTGCAACGTTGTCACCAAGTCTTTCAAAGCAGGGCGACAACCATATTATGCGTCTTACGATGAGTGTTCTCGGTAACAAGTTCGCACTTGATGGTGAGGACATCTTCCTTGAATGCGCAAGACTTTTATTTGAAGTTGTTTTTAATCCTAACATTTTAGATGGAGCATTTTTGGAATCTGAAGTTGAACAGGAGCGAAGACTCGCTGTTGAACGTATCAGAAATGAACTTAATGACAAACGACAGTATGCCTTGACCCGCGCCATTGAGGAGATGTTCGCTGATGAGGAATACTCCGCGAAGATAAACGGTACTGAAAAGGGCATAATGGCTGTCACACCAAAAGATCTCTATGATGCATACAAAAAGATTATTGCAGGCGGTCGAATTCAGGTTAATGTAACTGGTTCTGCAAATGCAGCAGCTGTTGCTGATTTGCTCGAGAGTTACATAAGTAAAATCGACCGCGAACCATATATGCTCTTCACTTCAGTTCAGTATGAAGCTGAATCTGTAAAACGTGTAGAGGAGGAACTCCCAGTCAACCAAGGTAAACTTGTTCTTGGATTTAGAGCGGGAATGATGGACCCTGATGAGGATTACCCTAAGATTAAAGTTATGACTGACCTCTTCGGTGGCGGAGTTCACTCAAGGCTCTTTACTGTTGTACGTGAGCAGATGAGTCTCTGCTATTACTGCGCTGCACGTGCTTTCCGCAATAAAGGAGTAATTATGGTCCAGAGTGGCATTGAGAATGAAAATGCTGAAACAGCCATCACTGAGATTCAAAATCAGCTAAAATATCTTGCAACAAGTGTTACTGAGGAAGACCTCACGCTCTCAAAGCGCTCACTTGCTGACACATATAAGACGGTATGTGACACACCTGAAGATATTGATTCATGGCTTTTCTCAGAGTTTATGGATGATGAACTTGAAACTCCTGAAGAACACACTGCGAAACTTCTCGCAGTAACTTTGGATGATGTCAAACAGGCTGCGGCAAATGTCACACTTGATACTATCTACCTGCTTCGTGGAACAGAAGGAGGGGAAGAATAATGGAAATTCGCAAGATTGATAATGAACTTCTTCAAGACTCCTTCTATGAGATAGACCATGAGTCAGGTCTTAAGATTTTTGTATATCCAAAAGAGGGGTATTCAAGCACATATGCAATCTTTGGAACTGACTACGGCTCAATTGATGCTGAGAAGATTCCAAATGGTACAGCTCATTTCTTAGAGCACAAGCTTTTTGAGTCCGATGAAGTCGATGCTTTCCAGAGATTTGCTCAGACTGGTGCGTCAGCGAATGCTTATACTACGTTTGATAAGACATGTTATCTCTTCGCTTGTGGTGCAAACTTTGCTGAGAATTTAAAGATTCTTTTAGACTTTGTACAACACCCATATTTCACACAGGAGACTGTTGAAAAAGAGCAGGGTATTATCGGACAAGAGATCCGCATGTATCAGGATGATCCAGTATGGCAGAGTTTGTTTAATCTTCTTCGTTGTATTTACAAGAACCACCCTGTACGCATTGACCTTGCTGGAACTCAAGAGACTATTTCTCAGATTTCAGCGGATATGCTTTATGACTGTTACAACAAATTCTACTGTCTTCAGAATATGGCTCTCGCATGTGTTGGCAACACCAGTGTTGAAGAGGTAGTTAAGGTTGTAAACGAAGTTATTAAACCAACCGAGGGGCAAAAGATTACAAGGCATTTTGATGAACCTTATGAGATTAATGGGTCCTACATCGAACAGAAAATGAGTGTGGCAATGCCACAGTTTGCTTTCGCTTTCAAAGAGGATCCAGGTGCTGATCACAATGCTCGACCAACTCTCAAAGAAAAGATTATGACCTCAGTTCTTATCGACTGCCTCTTTGGTGATACGACTGAGTTCTATAATGACCTTCTCGATAACGGATATATTTCTACGGGCTTCGGAGCCGAGTACTTTACTGGACCTGGTTACCGTATAATTCTCTTTATGGGTGACAGTAAGGATCCTAAGTATGTTGCTGAAGCTTTAAAGAATCGCGTTCTTGAAGTTAAGAAAAATGGAATTTCATCAGAAGATTTTGAAAGAATTCGCCGAGCACAGTATGGACGTGCTATAATGAGTTACAATGATGTCGATGGACTTGCAAATGAGCTCATAACTTCATATTTTGAAAACTACAAGCTCTTCGATGAAATTGATATATTTAAGAGTCTCACACTTGAAGATGTAAATGAACATCTCATGAGACAATATGATGTGGATAACACATCGCTCTCAGTAATTCTTCCAAAGGAGTAAGTTTATGTCAGACTACACGATAGTATATTTCAACGCTATAAAACGTGGTTTCTCTGTACCTTCAACTCTTGTTGATTTCTCAATCGGAAATATGGATTTTTCCATCAAATGGTACGGTGTCCTTATAGCAACGGGTTATCTTTTAGCGCTCATCTTCTGCACAAAGCTTGCGAAGCGCGCAAAGATAGATGTAGATGCTCTTTATGATGCAATTATCTGGGGCACAGTAGGTGGTGTACTTGGTGCAAGGGCATATTATGTACTCTTCAACCTTGATTACTACCTCACATATCCATCACATATTTTGAATATTTCCGAGGGCGGCCTCGCCATTTACGGTGGCGTCATCGGCGCAGCTTTGGCGGCACTCATTGTTTGTAAAGTTCGCAAAATTCGTCCGCTCGATGTCCTTGACCTCGCCTCTGTCGGCTTCCTAATGGGCCAGGGCCTCGGCCGCTGGGGTAACTTCACAAACCAGGAGGCTTTTGGTATAAACACAGACCTCCCTTGGGGAATGATGAGTGATAAGACAACGGAGTATCTTATCGACCACCAGGATTTCATGGCTGAACATGGCCTCCTTGTTGAACCTTACAAGGGCGTTCATCCAACATTCCTTTATGAGTCACTCTGGTGCCTTATAGGCTTTGTGATTCTTTACTTCATGTTTAAAAATCACAGGAAGTTCCGTGGACAGATCTGTCTTTCATATGGTGCTTGGTATGGACTTGAACGTTCAATAGTTGAGGGACTTCGTACAGATTGTCTCTATGTTCCGAATTCAAACCTCCGTGTCTCACAACTTTTATCTATTGCACTTTGTGTGGTTTGTTTGGTATTATTAATCGTGAAATTTGTGAAATATAAGAAGAACCCTACGGAGATAGTTCCAGATATAGAGGAGGAAGTTTTAGATGAGCAAGAAACAGAAGAAGCTTGAAGCCCAGGCTACAGAAGAGCTCGAAGAGCGCCTTGAAGACATGACAAAGAAAGAGCGCAAAGCTTATGATAAAGAGCAGAAGAAGCTCGCAGATGTTGCAGCAAAGGCAGCAGCACAGCAGGCTAAGCTTGAAGCAGAAGCACTCGTAAAAGCTAAGAAAAAGGCTAAGAAAAAAGCAAAGCTCACAAAGAGGGCTAAGAAGATTTTGAAGAAGCAGCTCTTCTCAAAGAAAAAAGCTAAGCAAAAGAAAAAAGCCTGGGGCAAACTTTAAGAGATTTGGGAGTCAAGTTTTTCTTGACTCCCTTATATTATAATGATATAATACACAAGCCGCATATTCTGGGTGTGCTTCTGAAAGCACGTAAGTAAAGCATTTACACCTATCGTAGCGAGTCTAAAAAAAGGAATGAAAACAGTATGTACGCAGTTGTAGAAACAGGCGGAAAACAGTACAAGGTTTCTGAAGGCGACAAGATTTACGTTGAGAAGCTCGACGTTAAAGAAGGCGCTAAGGTAACACTTGACAAGGTTCTTGCTATTGGTACAGACAAAGGCATCAAGGCTGGTACTCCTTATGTTAAGGGCGCAGCAGTTGAGGCAAAGGCTGTAAAGAACGGCAAGGCAAAGAAAGTACTTGTAATGACTTACAAGCCAAAGAAGAACGAAAAGCGTAAGATGGGCCACAGACAGCCATACACAATGCTCGAAATCACTAAGATCCTCGAGAAGGCTGCAAAGGCTACAGATACAGCTGAGAAGCCAGCTGCAGAGAAGAAGGCTGCTGCTCCTAAGAAGGAAACTGCTGCTAAGGCTGCTGCTCCAAAGGCTGCTGCTGAGAAGAAGCCAGCTGCTAAAAAGGCTCCAGCAAAGAAGACAACAAAGGCTGAATAAGAAGGGAGTGTAAGTTTCTATGGCACATAAGAAAGGTATGGGTTCTACCCGTAACGGTCGTGACTCCGAGTCCAAGCGCCTTGGTGTCAAGAGAGCAGACGGACAGTTTGTTCTTGCAGGCAACGTTCTTGTAAAGCAGAGAGGCACACACATCCACCCAGGCAACAACGTTGGTAAGGGTTCAGATGACACACTCTTCGCAAAGATCGATGGCCGCGTTAAGTTCGAGCGTATGGGCAAAGACCGTAAAAAGGTTTCTGTTTACGCAGTTGACGAACAGTAATTAAAAGGAAAAGGTGAGCTTAAATGAAGCTCACCTTTTTTTTATTTTGTCTTTTTATAATGCTGCTGCGATTACAGCCTTGATTGTATGCATATATAAGTAGGAAATTGGTAGATGGCAAGAAAAAGTAAGTTTGTTTACTTTAAAGGTAAAATGTAATATAATATCTCAGTTAATTAAGTAAACAGTTATTTATTATATATGGAGGTAAATATGAATCCTTCAAGAGTATATGTTGGAGTTGACCTTGCAGTTATCTCTGAAAACATTCAAAAAATTAAAGATAGGGTTGGACCTGACGTAAAGGTTCTCGCAGTTGTTAAGACTGACGGCTACGGCCACGGCGCCGTTGCAATGGCACACGTGCTCAACGAGATAGACGTTTACGCCTTCGCCGTTGCGACCATCGACGAGGCCCGTGAACTCCGCGCTTCCGGTATCCGCAATCCTATTTTAATACTCGGTTACGTTTTCCCTAACGACCTTCAGGACGTTATCGATTACAACGTAACCTCAACTGTCTTTTCATTTGAGTCTGCAAAGATGATTGCGGACTACGCTATGAAGCGCGGAAAGATAGCAAAGATTCACATCAAACTCGACACTGGTATGGGACGAATCGGTTTTGTACCATCACCTGAATCTGCTGAGGAGATTAAGAATATCTTTAAGCTTCCAAATATTGAAGTTGAGGGTGTTTTCACTCACTTTGCAACAGCAGATGAGTCTGACCTTGGTTCTGCAAAAAATCAGGCAAAGCTTTTTGAGGACTTTGTAAATGGTCTTGAGGCAGATGGATATCACTTCGCTATTCGTCATATTTGTAACTCAGCTGGTGTGCTCGCTATGAACGAGAACTATGACAATATGGTTCGTGCTGGTATCATCATCTACGGCCTCTACCCAAGCGATGAGGTTCGCTGTAAAGATGAACTTCCTCTTACACCTGCACTTGAACTTGTATCTCATGTCGCTTATGTTAAGGAAGTTGATGCTGGCTTCACAGTAAGCTACGGTTCAACTTATACGACAACTGGTAGGACTAAAATTGCTACAATCCCAGTTGGCTACGGTGACGGATATCCACGCGCTCTCTCAAATAAGGGCCGCGTTCTTATCAATGGCACTTACGCCCCAATCATCGGTCGTGTCTGCATGGATCAGTTTATGGTTGACGTTACAAACGTACCAAATTGTAAACAGGGCGACGAGGTTGTCCTCATCGGTAGACAGGGCGAGAATGAAATCAGCGTAGACGAAGTAGCAAGAGACGCTGATACAATCAATTATGAAATCATCTGTGGCATCAATAAGAGAGTACCAAGGATTTATAGATATTAAGCAAGGAAGTATTTAGTTGAAAAAGGTTTTAAGTTATTTAAAGCCGTATATTTTGATAATAATTATCTCGATTGCTTTTCTCATGGGTCAGGTTTATACGGAACTCAGTCTTCCAAACATGATGAGTGAGATTGTTGACCAGGGAATATTATCAGACCTTACGGCACCAGAGAAGTATGCATGCATTAAGGACATAGGTCTTAAAATGCTCGGTCTCTCACTTCTCTCAGTAGTTTGTAGCATCGCTTCAAGTTTCTTCGCTATCAGGGTTGCAACGGGTACGTCAAAGACCATCCGTCGCGACCTTTTTGCAAAAGTAAATGAGTTCTCGAGTGGTGAGATTGATAAGTTCTCAACTGCATCACTCATCACAAGAACAACGAACGACGTAACACAGGTCCAGAACTTTGTAGCTATGGGCCTTAAAATGATGCTCTTTGCACCATTTATGGCTATTGGTTCAATCTTTATGGCCATTAAACTTTGTAAGTCACTCGCATGGGTTGCTGCTCTTGCAGTAGTAATTTTACTTGCGATACTTGGAGTACTTCTCCTCATAGCACTTCCAAGGTTTAAATCACTTCAAAATCTCGTCGACAAGCTCAACCTTGTCTCACGTGAGGAACTCTCAGGTATGCTCGTTATTCGTGCTTTTGGCAACGAGCAGCATGAGGAAGAACGCTTTAATAATGCGAATAAAGATCTCACTTTGACAATGCGTTTTGTTCAGCGAGTTCTCTTTATTATGGGACCTGTTATTCAGATGGCAATGATAGGCCTTCAGCTTGCAATTGTTTGGATAGGCGGACATTATATTGACGCCGGTACACTTCAGATTGGTGATATGATGGCCTTCCTTCAGTATGCACAGCACATTTTAATCTCATTCCTCTTTGTATCAGCAATCTTTGTAATGCTTCCACGTGCGCAGGTATCTGCAGATCGTATTGCTGAAGTTTTGAATACAGAGATTTCTATTAAGGACAAAGAGAATGCAGAGAACCTCACTGATGTCAAAGGCGAAATCGTATTTGATCATGTTGAGTTTGGCTATGGCGATGCAGCCGAGGCCGCACTTAGGGGTATTACCTTTACTGCAAAACCTGGTGAGACAACAGCCTTCATCGGTGCCACGGGTTCAGGTAAGTCAACTCTTATCAACTTGATTCCTCGTTTTTATGATGTCACTAAGGGCTCAATTAAAATTGATGGTAAGGATATTCGTGATGTTAAACTTCATGACCTCCGTGAAGCAATCGGTTATGTTCCTCAGAAGGCAGTTCTCTTCTCTGGTACAGTTGAGTCAAACGTCAAGTATGGTAACGAGGCAGAGGATATTAAAGAAGCTTTAGAGGTTGCTCAGGCAAGTTATGTATATGACAAACCTGAAGGCATACAGTCTGAGGTGTCACAGGGTGCGACGAACGTGTCTGGTGGACAGAAGCAGAGACTCTCAATTGCCAGAGCACTTGCAAAGAAGCCACCTATTTACATCTTTGATGACAGCTTCTCTGCACTTGACTTTAAGACAGACGCAGCGCTCAGAAAAGCGCTTAAAGGATATACAGACAAAGCAACAATTTTAATTGTTGCACAGCGTGTATCAACCATCATGAACGCTGAGCAGATTATCGTTCTTGATGAAGGAAAAATAGTGGGTAAGGGAACTCATTCTGAGCTTCTTGATTCCTGCTCATATTACAGAGCAATCTGCGAATCCCAACTTTCAAAGGAGGAGCTTGCGTAATGGCTAGTGCAAAAGACATTAAAGCCAATGCTAGACCTCCAAAGATGGGAGGCCGCAGAGGCATAGTAATGGGCGATAAGCCTAAGGATTTTAAGGGTTCAATGAAGAGACTCCTTAAATTCATATCTCCATTCAAGTGGAAGATAATACTTGTAATGGTATTAATAGTTGCCGCAACTGTATTGTCAGTTATCAACCCTAAGGTTCTTGCTATGGCAACGGACACTCTTGCAGATGGTGTTAAAGCTGTTGCAGCTGGAACAGGCGAAATTGATTTTGACCGTATATTACAAATAGTTTTCTATTGTATTTTGCTCTACGGTGCTTCTTCAATTTTCAATTACCTTCAGGGATTTATCATTGCTGGTGTATCCACAAAGATTGCTTACAATCTTAGAACCAGCATTATGCAGAAGATTGACCGTCTTCCAGTTTCTTATTTCAACAGAGTAAGTTATGGTGATGTACTCTCTCGTATTACTAACGATGTAGACACCATCAACATGAACTTAAACCAGACATTGTCCCAGGCAATTTCTGCAGTTATTACTCTTCTCGGCGTACTGGTTATGATGCTGACAATTAGTTGGCGCTTAACACTTGTTGTACTCATAACACTACCTATGTCCGCTGGAGTAATGGCATTTGTTATGAAGAAGTCGCAGAAGCACTTCTTCCGTCACCAGAAAATTCTCGGCTCAGTAAATGGACAGGTTGAGGAGATGTACGGTGGTCACGTAGCTGTTAAAGCCTTTAATGGTGAAGAGGATGCTGTAGCATCTTTTAACGAAGACAATGAGAAACTCTATGAGGCTGCTTGGAAGTCAAACTTCATTTCAGGTCTTATGCACCCATTCATGATTCTTATTGGTAACCTTGGTTACGTTGCAGTTGTTGTATTCGGTGCTGGCATGACTATGAAGGGTACAATGACCATCGGTGGTATTCAGGCATTCATTATTTATACTCGTAACTTTACGCAGCCAATCTCTCAGGTTGCTCAGATTGCCAACCAGTTCCAGATGCTTGTTGCAGCGTATGAGCGTGTTGATGAATTCCTTGGTGAAGACGAGATAGATGATCCTGAGCCAAAGGTATGCACAGCCGATATTGATATCAAAGGTGATATCAAGTTTGACCACGTTAAGTTTGGTTACGAAGATACAGATAAGATTGTAATTAAAGACTTCTCCTGTGATGTTAAGGCAGGACAGAAGGTCGCTATTGTAGGTCCGACAGGTGCCGGAAAGACAACACTCGTCAAACTCCTCATGCGTTTCCACGACTTGAAGGATGGTGCCATCTACGTAGATGGCCACGACATCACGGAGTTTGACCGCGGAGATCTTCGCCGTGAGTTCGGTATGGTTCTTCAGGATACTTGGCTTTATCAAGCAAGTATCAGAGATAACATCCGTTATGGCGAACTCACTGCCACAGACGAGCAGGTTGTTGAGGCTGCGAAGGCTGCCCAGGTTGACCACTTCATACGCACTCTCCCAGGCGGATATGATATGGAGATCAACGAGGAAGCAAACAATATCTCTGCTGGACAAAAGCAGCTCCTTACAATTGCTCGTGCAATTCTCTCAAATGCAAAGGTACTCATACTCGATGAGGCAACCTCATCAGTTGATACAAGAACAGAGATTATGATTCAGGAAGCAATGGATAACCTTATGCAAGGTAGAACAAGTTTCATTATTGCACATCGTCTATCCACTATTCGTAACGCTGACCTTATTCTTTGTTTAAACGATGGCGATATTGTAGAACAGGGAACACATGATGAGCTTATGGCTTTGAATGGTTTTTATGCAAATCTCTACAACTCGCAATTCGAAAATAATGGATAATATGCAATAATTTATGCGAAAAATGCAGAATAAATATGCATAAAACCTATATTAATTATATGTTTCAAAAATTTTGTGAATAAATATTCAAAAAAGTGTTGACATTTAGATGTGATTCGACTATAATACATTTTGTTCGC
>R26__coassemble_614_pt1 | contig 21157 bp, 16 predicted proteins | sample R26__metabat2_low_PE_056 | metagenome-assembled genome bin R26 | reverse complement strand
CCTAGTTCAATTTCACTTTATCGGAGTCTCGACCCCAACAATTGACAGAGAACCTTTAGTTTAAGCTTTAGCTTTAATATTCTTTAGTTGTGATGCATAGAAGATTGCACCGATAAGGATCCAAACTACAAGCATAAGGTAGGACTCTTTGCCGAAGTGAACACCAGAGAGACCTGGAATTGGGATGAGCTGAAGAACCATGAATGTGATGGAGAAGATTACTCCGATGATTGACATGGTCTTGAGAAGTTTGGAACCATCTTGATCTTTCTTCATAGTTACGAGTGTAGATGCTGAAGTAAAGAAATAGCCGATTGAGGCACCAATTGCGGACATGTCTACGAACCATCCGAGAGCTTCACGACCAAGAATTGGGCCACTCAAGGATATGAGAATACAGAAAATCATAGCGTTCTTTGGTGTGCTGTACTTTTCATCAAGTTTACCAAACCATGTTGGAAGATAGCCATCTCTAGACATTGAATACATGAGTCTTGATGAAGCGAGATAGAAGCCCATAATACCGGAGAGAACTGCGCATGAAACACCGAGTCCGATGAGAACTTTACCAAATACACCAAGGAGTTCTTCTGCAGCAATAAGAAGTACCCAATCGCCTGCCATTACACGATCAGGCCAGTTAGTTAGTGCGGCTGCAGCTACTGCGTTGTTTGATGAGTATACGAAGCAGCCAAATGCGATAGCTACGCACATGATGCCCATTACTTTTTTGTATGAGAACTTAAACTCTTCTGCTGCCTGTGGGATTGTATCAAAACCTACATATGCCCAAGGAGCAATGGCGAAAGTTGCAAGGATTGCAGATGCTATACCTTTTGAGCCAGTGTGCGCATATGCTGATATATTTGCAGTTGTCGCTTGATCTGCTATTGCTTTGGCTTTATCAAAGCCCCAAATTGGTTCCATGTTGATACCCTTTGCTTTTGCTGAAACAAGAGCTGAAATAAAAAGGGTAAATGCACAAGTTGCAAGAGTTGCTGCAAGTACTGTTTGAACAAATCCAGCTTTCTTTACACCGAGGATGTTAAGAATGCCGAAGAGTATGAGGATAGCACTTGCGAGGAGGATTTCTCCGAGCCACACTTCAAAGCCAGCAATACTATAGTGGAAGCCAAATTTAAGGATGTCGGCTTTACCATCAATGCCATCCACGATGAGGCCTATCGCTGTTGAATTCATAGGCACATTTGTAAGGTAAGCTGCAACTAAGAACCAGCCACAGATATAAGCTGGTGTCTTTCCGAAGCAGTTCTTTGAAAAGGTAAATTCGCCACCTGCTTTTGGATATTTAGGAATCATATATGCATATGAAAATGCGATGATTATCATTACAAGTGCACCAAGAATCATAGCGATTGTTGTGCCGGCAACACCTGAGTTAGGAAGGAATTTCTTACCTGGGTTAATGAATGATCCCCAACCGATAATACAGCCAAAAGCTATGGCCCAAACGTGCATTGGGTTAAGTTCTTTTTTAAGTCCTTTTTCTTCCATATTGACCTCCTATTACTTAAACGTCATATGTCTTGTCTATTGCCTTAAGTTCATTAAAAGTGTCTATTTCAACGATGTCTTCGAATTTACATTCTCTTACTTCTACAACGTAGTTCTTCTTACAGTAGTTAAGGGAAACTTGGTCCCAGTAACGCTCATGTCCACCAGGCATATTGAAAGTATCTTCAATATCTTTCTCAAGCTTCTTACCATCATCTTTGTTCCAATATGAGATACCTACCATCTGATAGATATCGGCGCCTTCACCACCGACGAGTTGTTCTTTAATTACGTTGTCTTTTACCTTGAAGCACCAGTCATCTGTACGGTCACATTTGATGCCAAGGAAGTTAGAAGTGTACTGATACTTAGTAATGAGATTCTTATTTGTAAGAAGAAGATCTGATTCAAGTACATATGCATTTTCAAGCATGAATCTAACGCACATTGCAGATGAAATATTATTTGCTTCATTATAAATTGGATTCTCTACGAATTTAATATCTGGATACTTATATTTAAGAAGATCAAACTGCTCTGCAAGATAACCTCTAACAAGAACAATTTCTTCAATGCCAGCAGATACAACCGCATCGAGAAGTGTATCAATAATCCTTGTACCGTTAACTCTTACGAGTGGTTTAGGTGTGTTTAATGTTACAGGAACTAATCTTGAGCCAAAACCAGCAGCAATAAAAATTGCTCTCTTAACTCGGTAAGGTTCAAGAGCTTCTAAACCTTTAGAAGATATCTTTCCACCTTCTATTAAGTCTCCTGCTTCAAGTTCTTTATAAATGCGATTGACTGTTCCGAGAGAAAATCCCGTTCTTTCTTCAAGATCTCTCTGTGATAAAGCAGTTCCCTCTTTTTCCAAGATGGTTAAGATGTCAAACTGCTTACGTGAAAGTTCAAAATCTGACATTGTATATCCTCCAATTGAACACAAAATCTGAAAAATATATGCAAAAATGGACAAAGCAATCCCTACGTTCAATTCGTAGGGGTTGTTTGTCTAAATTTGAACACATTATAACAATAGTATAATGATAAGTCAACTACTTCTTTTCTTCGTCGTCCTTCATGGCAGGAGCAGCGGTGAAACCGAAGCCTGCGAGGGAGTCAGGAATCTCTTCCTGCCAACCTTCGAAGTCATCTTCAACGACTTGTTCTTCTTCCTCGTTTTTCTTCTTGCCGAAGAGTGAGAATGAAGATCTCTTCTTTTCTTCTTCGTGTTTAGCAGCTTCTTCCTGCTCACGAAGTTTCTTGCGCTGTCTGCTTGAGAGCTGAACATCATCTGCAGATGATTCAACTGATGAAGCAAATGCGAAGCTTGGAAGTGACTGTTCCTGTTTATCTTTGCGCTCTTCTTCCTTCCTTGAAGCATCGGCGTTAAGACGACGTGTCTCTTCAAGTGGATCATATGCTGAAACATTTGGAAGAGCTGGCTCATCAACCTTTTCTTCCTTAACTGGCTCTGCCTGGATTCCTGGCTGAACTGAAAGTTCTACCTGACCAACTTCTGCAGCAGGAGTCTCTTCTTCAGTAGCGGCACCAATACTAACTGTTGGCTTCTCATCACTGATGCCAAGAGCTGCAAGGCGTTGTGCCATTTCTTCAGCTGTTATTGGAGTAGCTTCAGGACTAGCCTCTACCTGTACGGTATTATTAAGTTCTGCAAGTTCAGCCTTCTTCTGCTTCTTAGCTTCCTTGCGAGAAATCTTAGTTTCTTTTGACTCTTCTGGTTGAGGCTCTGGCTCAACTGGAACTGGAGCAATCTCAACTTCTTTAACCTTAACTTCCTTAGGTTGCTTCTTACCAAAGAGGCCTCTCTTCTTTGGAGCCTCTTCTACTTCTGGTTCAGGCTGCTTCTCTTCAGTCTGTGCCTGCATCTTAAGGGCATCTGTCTTGTCCTTTGGAGCCTGCTGCTTGCGCATTGTAACTACAGGAGCTGCAACAGGAGTGTTGTCTGATCTCTGAGGAATGAAGATGCTTGTCTTCTTCTCTTCAGGAATCAAAGGCATAGCGGAAGGAAGCTCACTGATTTCATCAGTGTCTACCCATTTAACATCAGGATAATCCTGTGATTTCTTATCAAGTTTTGCCTGTTTCTTTTCCTCTTTGGCCTGTTCTTTAGTTGCTTTCTTTTCAGCCTTTTTAGCCTTCTTTTCGCTGTCAGATACCCTTCGTCCAAGAAGGTAACCGAGGAGCAAAGCTAAGATTACAAGTGCAACAAAAATGATGATGAAAATCTCATCAAGTCCAAGTTCGGCACCTGTGTTAGCCATCGATGAAAATATTTCGGATATTTTATCCATTAACTTATCTCCTAATGCAAAAATTTGCACACTAATTCATTATAGATACAGATATTATAATACATAAAATGTTAATTTTGCAATATGCTTTTTATGACTTTTGTTTTGTTTTTTAGGCTGTTATTTTTTATGAAAAATGCCTAAAATCGTTGACTACATTAGTATAATATTATAAACTGTTAATAGTTGTAGTTTAAAATTAGAAGGAGGTGGGACCGTTGATAAAGTTTGTCTCAGTTGACCGAATCAAGCCTGGTGTAACACTCGCCAGAGACATCTACGGTATAGACACATTTACTGGACATATCGTAATGCTCAGGGCTGGTCAAACTTTGACAATGGCGCACATCACAAAGCTTATGGGCCTTGATTTACAAGGCGTTTATATAAATGAGCATATCACTAAGGAAACAATTATTCCTGATGAAACAAAGGCAGAAATGGTCTGCCTTTTCGATGAGTTCCATGCACATATTGACAACGCATCATTCGGTCTTTACAACGAGAGAATAGGTGAGGCTTCAAGCATTCTCTCAGACTTTGTTGAGACTGTACTTAATCGTGACGATTTAACTTTTAACATCGAAAACTTAGATTTCCACGAGAATATCCAGTACAACCACGCTCTTTCAATTGCAGTTATATGTATCGCAATTGGTAAAGAGCTTCGTATGAACAGAGGCGACATCTTTGAACTCGCCTTTGCAGCAGTTATTCATGATATCGGCGATGCCGCTCTTCCAGACGGTCTTCTTGATAAACCAGCAAAGCTCACAGAAGCTGAGTTTGATGAAGTTAAGAAGCACACAAAGGAAGGCTATAAGATTCTTTCCGAGGCAGAGTCACCTCTCTCTGAGCACATCAAAGAAGGCGTACTTAGCCACCATGAGAGATATGACGGCAGCGGCTATCCGAACGGTCTTAAGGGCAAAGCAATTCCTCTTTTTGCCCGCATAATTTCCGTTGCTGACGTATATTCAGCTTTGACGTCAGCAAGGCCTTACCGTTCGGCTTATCAGGCTGCCGAAGCCATCGAATATATCATGGGCAACGCCGGCAGACAATTCGACAGCGGCGTTGTAAAAGCATTCCTTAAGGTAGTTTCACCTTATCCTATCGGCTCCTGCGTTAAGCTCTCCTCTGGAGAACGCGCCGTCGTTGCCGAGCAGCATCCGGAAAATCCACTTAGACCAGTGATTTTCTTGATTGATGATCCTACCGCAGTTATAGATCTTTATAACGACAAGTGTTTTTATAACGTAGTAATCACAGACTTAATAGATGACTAATTTGGGGGTGTCCTTAACATGCAGCTTTCAGGCGAACTTTTTAAAGCGTATGTCGAGGACACTACTGTTTTATTAAACGAAATGGATGCCATTTTAAAGAAGCGGAACAGCATAGGCAGTCTCGACTCCGAGTCTGCAGACGCGTTGTTCCGCATTTTTCACACGATAAAGGCATCCGCAGTCGTACTCGACGACTCTAAAACGGTTGACGTAGCATACAAGATGGAAAACATCATGTCATATCTTAGAAAGCATGGTGTAAATTCCCTCTCGTCTGCGCGCGTACTCTCCCTCCTATTTGATTCAGAGTACTTCCTCAGAGGCCAGTTGGGTTCTTTGATCTCTTCAAAATCTTCACACGAAGAGAAAACTTTTGCAAAAGATTTGAAATCTTTCGTTGAAGAGATTGATTTTGCAGATGATAGTCCTGTCGATATGATGGTTTCCTTCAAAGCTTTCTGCCCTCTACTTGAGAACGTAGTAAAAGAGATGAGTGAGGAGCTTGGAAAAGAGGCTGCCCTCTGCTTTGACGGAGACAACTTATATGTTGATCGCACACTCATAACAAGGCTCTCTGGTCCTTTGACAGCCATCGTTCGAAACGCTATGGACCACGGAATTGAGACACCAAAGGAACGTGAAAAACTTGGAAAGCCAAGAATAGGAAATATCTCGCTGACATACGGACTTGAAGATGGCATTCTTTTCATCACAATCTTCAATGATGGTGAGAAGATTCATCTCAAAAAGATACTTCGTAAGGCAGACGAGCTTCATATTTTAAAGAAGCCACGTGACCAGTACACACCTCCAGAAATCGCAGCACTTATTATGGAGCGTGGATTTACCACTAAAGAACACGTTGGTAAATGGTCAGGCCGCGGCGTCGGCATGGACGTTATCAAATCAGCGATTCAGGATTTAGGCGGAAATGTTATGATAAGTTCAGGAGAAACCCAAGGTTTCTCAATCACCCTGACCTTCCCTATTGATGACAAATCCCAGCGCGCCGCCATCAAAGAAAGAATTAAGAAATAACTTTGGATATTGAGGAGTAGTTTTTATGGCAAAAATAATGGTAGTTGATGATGCAACTTTCATGCGCATGATGCTTAAGGATATCCTTAATGAAGCAGGTTTTAATAAAATAATCGAAGCAAAAACTGGCGGTGAAGCTTTAATCTTCTTTAAGGTTGAACGACCAGATGTTGTACTCCTTGATGTTACAATGCCTGACACCGACGGTATTGATGCCCTTGTTAAAATGAAAGAGTTCAATCCTGATACTAAGGTAATCATGTGCTCATCAATGGGACAAGAAGATATGGTAACTGATTGCTTTGAAAAAGGTGCAGATGACTTCATCGTAAAACCATTTAAGCCAGAAAGAATCATTCAAGCTGTTTCACAGTTTGTATCTGCTAATGAGGAATAAATAAAGGAAAGCCCCCTATCGTTTGATAGGGGGCCTCTTATTTATTGCTTATTTGTCTTTTTGCTTATTTGTCTTTTTGCTTATTTGTCTTTTTGTTTATTTAATTCTTTATTATTTCTTGTTGGTTTTAATCTTCTCCCAGTTGTTGAGGTCGAAGATGTTGTCGTGAACTGTGAAGAGGACGCTGGTGTCGTAGGTGTTGCCTCGGTTGTCTTCTACGTCCCAGTTGTGTGTGCCAAGGATAGTGATCTTGTCTTTGTCAACTTGCTTTACGATGTCCTTGTTGGTGAATGGGTTGATTGTGCTTGTGTCGGTGTCTTTGATGGCAAGGACTGGGACATCAGCTGTTGTCATAAAGGTGTTGTCTGTAGTTGGTTCTCCGGATTGATTAAAGTCTTTAACCATGAGGAGTGAGTTGAAGTACATTGTATCGTTGGAGTTGGAGTTGTCGTCATTGCGAACTTTACCACCGATGATACGGTCAGGGTACTGCTCAAGGGACCAACCGTGGTCGGAGACAATTATGATCTTGGTGTTGTCAAAGAGGTCATTTGCTTTGAGGTAGTCGAACCAATTGCCAAGAAGTCTTAAAGCGACCATGTTAACTTGGTAGTTTGAAACTTGACGCTTTGTCTTGAGGTCAATCTGGTTACCTTCAGCATCTGTCTTTGTGATCTTGTCCTCCCTGTAGATGCTACTGTTGTCAACTACAGGTGAATATGTGTAGCCTGGTTCTTGAAGAAGAGTTGGACGGTGTGTGAGCTCGTTTGTGATGAGCAAGAAACCACCCTTGTCTGATACCTTGGTGAAGTTGTTAAGGTTCTCAAGAACGGCGTAGTTGTCGTTGTAGAGAGAGTTTGTACCAGTTGCCTTTGTGATGCTCTCCATAACCTGGCCAGTCATGGCCATGTCCTCTGCCTTGATGTTGGTGAGGTCTGTCTGCTCGGTCTTGATGTTTGCAATGTTGGCTGCGTTATAGAGACCATTGTTGTAAAGGAGAGTCTGGAGACAAAGTGGCGAAACTTTGAAGAAACTGTAGCAGAAGAAGTTTCTGTTAAGACCCTTCGTAATTGATTGATAGAGGGATACATCATTGATGGAATTGTTTCCTATGGTGATGTATTCCTTTGTGTTTTCAAGGCCATCATAGATTGAGAAATCAGGAACCCATTCATAGCCTGCAAAAGGTGGGTCTGTGATGGCTACATTGTATCCAGCTTCTGAGAAGAGAGTTGGAAGTATGAGAAGTGACTCATCATACTTGTCGGCGAGAAGTTCATCACTTCTCTTGTCCATCTCAGCTGGTGTGTATTCATATCCACCCCAAATTGCTGATGCAGCAAGAAGTGTGTGTGCACCAAATGATGCAGTGTTAGGGTAGTATGTGAATCCATCAAACTGCTCTCTTACAGTAGGGTCCTCGTTTAGGATAAATGGGATGTATGCGCTGGTAGCGCGGTCCATCATGATTACGACGACATTCTGCTTCGTCTTTGAGAGAGGAAGCTCTGTCTCCTGCTCAGAAGTTGTCTTGTATACTTCAAGTGCAGGTTTAACTTCCTTTTGAATGCTGATGATATTTGTCACGGACATTACGAGCAATGTGAGTGAGATTATTACAGCACTGTACTTTGCAATCTCGTATTTCTTCTTCCAGATAAAGTACAGAGCGGCTACGATTAAGACGATTGAAACAAGGTTAACTATGATACCTTTTTGCTCATAGATTGGTGTGGACTCAAACATGAGTGTGTTTGTGATTGTACCGAGCTCTTTGGCAAAGCACATATAGTCAAAGAGAAAGACTATACTTAGAGCCCATGCGATAAATCCCATGAGGTTCTTTCCCCTGTCTCCCGCGAGCATGCGGAACACAGAGAACCAAATGATGAATAAACCTACACTGAGTGTGAGTGAACCTATGAGGTATCCAAGAGGGTTGTTAAGCATTGTGATGCTTATGAACTCCGTTGGAGATGAGGCAAGAACAGCGGAAGGGATAAGAAGACCGAGGAGTATGCTAAGCGATATTGTCGCAGCATAGAATAAAGACTTCTGTGGAACTGGGTCTTCTTTGGCGTTCTTGCTCTTTTGCTTCCATGGAATCTTATACGCGATGTTCTTGCAGAGTGAGAACAGGTTGTTAAGAGTCCAGTAAAATACAAGTCCAGCCGGGGACTTGTAGAGGAATACAAGGAAGATTATGGCAATACCATAAAGCTGAATCTTGCTCTTAAGTGGGAAGCCCTTTAAGTAGATGGCACTTGAGATGAAGTTGATAAGTGTCATGAGTATTGGCAAGAGATTAAGGGTTACGCCAAATACTGTGAGGAGGGCATCCGGTGCACCGAGGTCCTTGATAGGGCCAAAAGTGATGCCATTTAAAGCATTGAGGTGCGAGAGGAAATGATATGCAGCAATAAAGAATGGAATCTCAAGAAGAAGAGATACGGAACCTTTAAGAGTGTCAGTTGGCCTGTAGTTGTTCTGACGATAATAGGTCTGGAGCATCATATACTGCTCGTCGCCCTTGAAGGTTTTCTTTATGTGCTTTACGCCGGGCTTGAGCATGAGTTCGATGTCGCGCTCCTTCGCCTGCATCTTGTCTGCCTGCTTGTAGAGAGGCAGAACAAGGAAGTTCATCGCGAGGGAAAGGAAAATAATAGCCAAGCCCTGGTTGTGAACCAACTTGAAGGCAAGAGTATATACAACCTCAAAGAATAGCTCTAAGGGGCCTAAAAGTAGGTTGTAAATTGCTCCGCCAAAAGACATGTTATTTATCTCCTTTTTTTGTTGGGTAAATGTTCTTTACTGACCAGTTGTTAACATCGTAGATATCGCTACCCTTGAAGTTGAAGAACTTGTATGAACCGTATGTCGTAGCATCAAAAGCATAGGTTCTAATATCCCATTTGTGGGAAATGAGGACATGAACTTCATCCTTGTTTACTTCATCCTTAAGTAACTTTCCTGAGTATGGATTCTTCGCATCTTTGATGATACCTTCTGTTGCGAGAACAGGAACATCAGCAGTTGTCATAAGGGTGGTGTTGTCGTATTTAATGTCACCCTTTGCGTTTATATCCTTAACAAGGAGCAAAGGATTGTAGTACATGAGATCAGATGCGCCATAGTGGAAATCATACATCTGGTTAAGACCATATCCATGGTCAGCGACAATGATTATCTTTGTGTTGTCATATACACCGAGGCTTCTGAGATAGTCGAAGTACTCGCCGAGCATTCTGAGCGATGCAGCGTTTACATGATAATGTAGATTCTGCATATACTCTGAGAAAGTGATTATGTCGCCATTTGATAAGGATCTCTGATTTGTGTATCCACTGTTGTTTGGATATGAATCAGTGTACTCATATTTTGGCATCTGAAGATACTTAAATCTGTGAGGGAGTTCGTTATCAAAAGTGATAAATGCGCCCTTCGTTCCCATGTTGTTGGTTATGTTTGAGAGATTCTGAAGTTCGGTATAGTTCTGCTGGAATCTATCCTCTTCTGAAGTCTCAACACCATTCTCATCAACAGCGAGAAGGAAGTTCTTAGTCGTAATTCCAAGGTCATCAAAGATTGATAAATCTGAGTTCCATTCATAGTTTGCTATAGGTGGGTCGCAGACCGTAACGTTGTAGCCATTCTCTTTGAAGATTGTCGGAAGAAGTCTTAAAGCCTCGTTGTGCTTATCTACAAGAAGCTCATCGTCACGCTCGTTGATAGCCTCTGGAGTATAAGCATATCCACCGAAGATTGGTGGTGTTCCAAAGATTGTGTTACTACCATAACTTAAAGTCTGACTGTAGAAAGTGAAGCCCTCAAAACTCTTGGCAGTCTCAGGAAGTTCTTCCATTATATATGGGAAATACATTGAAATTGCACGGTCAAGAGTAATGAGAAGGACGTTGTTTTCCTTCTTTGAGAAAGAGAAAATCTCGTCTGGGTGTTTCTTTGCATATTCTTCAAGAGCGTCTTTCTCTTCCTTTTCTTTTTGAAGCTTCATCTGCGCTTTTGCCTCGGCAAGAGCAGCAGCATTTTGCCCGTCAACATGACGCTGTCTTGCCGTCAAAGAGACAGTGAGGATAAGCGCAAAAATGACGATGAGAAGAGCTACGTATTTCTTGTTAATATGAATCACCCCTTTCTAGATTTTCTTTGTTTATGTTTAGTCCTGTTCGTTGATTTCTTTGAGTTTATTTTCAAGGTAATCGACGATGAGTTCTGATGAATGGCCAATGTTTTGCCATGTCTCATTACGTGCCCTATCACGATAAGTGGCAAAACTTTGGTCGGTGAGGCAGTCGTCGATTAATTGTTTTATGTCGCTAAAATTGTCGTTGTTTAGTTCTTTACCGAGAAGTGGTAAAGACTTGTGAACCCAAAGTGGTTCATCGAGCCAGTAGGCATCATATGGAGCACTGTCAAAGTTCTCTGGTGCAGTATAAATTACTGGCTTATCAAATACAAGAGCAAAATCAAACATTACGCCTGAAAAGTCAGAGATTAAGATGTCGCTCTTGCTTAGTACGTCAAAGTTGTCTGCATCTCTGTTGAACTCGATATCAGGATACTTATCCTGAAGTTTTGTGATGAAGTCGAGTTCAGATACATATGACTGTGGATGAGGACGGACAATTACATCGTAGCCCGTCTCTTTAATCTTATCGATTATACCATCATATTTCTTAAGAACACTGCTCTCACCCCAAGAAGGTGCGATGAGAACAGTTTTATTGTTACTGCCTTCTTTAGTTTCTTTAAGTTTTCTCTCAAGAAGGACATCCATATATGGTTGACCTACGATTTGAAGGTCTTTAGCTGGAAGATTTCTAAGTGCTTCGAGTTTTCTGATTTGGTCAATTTGGTAGTCACCTGAGAGAAGAAGAGCATCGTAGTAGTCGATACCGAACATCTTGTAGAGAGTGACATCAGAGCAGGCGTGGAAGATGTGGACGTAGTACTTTACGTCACGTGAGCGCTTCCATTGATAGACATCGAGACCTGGAGTTGTTGCAAGGACGATGTCTGCTTTGAGCATGTTGAGTTTGGCGAAAGCACGGTTGCCCTCACCAATAAATTGAGTTTTAAGTGTCTTGTATTCTTTGTCAGTTAAAATTGGATCATTAGGGTCTGCTGTCATGTAGACGGCAGGGATTTGGCGCTTTTCAAGTTCGGCGCAAATTGGCTCAAAAACAGTAGCATACCTCCTGCCCTCTGAAAAGAGGACAAGAGGTGTGTTGTTTGTTTTTGTGTCTTTTACCTTACCGCCGCTTAGTGAAAAGCGCAGTTTGATAAATAAATTTTTAGCACCGTACACAGCAGCGGAGATTACGCCGATGAGTATGGTAAATAGCATTGAGCCCGTACCTGGGTCAATATAATAAGTCATTAGGTTAACGCTCCTCGCGGAAGTATGAAAGTCCAAGGGACTGTGGTGGCTGTGACTCGCGCTTCTCACGCATACTTGTGATGATGAGAACTACGAGAGTAACAATATATGGAAGCATCTTGAAGAGTTCCTGTGCCTCGATACCCATGCCAGGGATTGATACATAGTTGTATACAATGAAGAGTCCACCGAAGAGGATACTTGCTGGGATAGCCATGTTAGGACGCCAGATGGCGAAGATTACGATTGCTACAGCAAGCCAACCACGGTCACCGAAACCACCATTTGACCAGATGCCTGAAGCATAGTCCATTACATAGTATAGCCCACCGAGGCCCGCAATGATAGAGCCAATTATTGTTGTAACATATTTGTAGCGATTTACGTTAATACCAGCAGCGTCTGCAGTTGCTGGATTCTCACCAACAGCACGAAGGTGAAGACCTGTACGTGTGTGGTTCAAAACATAACTTGCGATGATTGCAATAATGATAGCAACATATGCGAGGAAGCTGTATGAGAAGAGAAGCTTTCCAACCACACCGAGGCTATTTGCAAATGGAAGTGTTGTTTTGAAGCACTTTGATGTTGCTGAGAGTGTGATAGCTGGCATATCTGAGCCAGAAATCTTAATAAGTGAGCCACCGAAGAAGTTACCAAAACCTACACCGAATGTTGTGAGTGCAAGACCTGTAACGTTCTGGTTTGCTCTTAAAGTTACTGTAAGGAAACAGTAGATAAGTCCCATAACAAGGGAGCCTAAGATTGAGGTCAAAATTGGGATAAGTACTGCAAGGAATGGATTGATGTTTGCAGCGCCAACTTTGTCCTCATAGAAGAAGGAACCAATTACACCGGAGATAGCTCCGACATACATGATACCTGGAATACCGAGGTTCAAGTGACCTGATTTCTCAGTCAAGATTTCACCTGTAGAACCGAAAAGGAGTGGAACACCCTGCATGACTGCACGCTGAATAAATTGAACTAACATTGTCATGACTTCTTAACCTCCTTTTCATTCTTCATAATCTTAAAGTTGATAAAGAACTCTGAACCGATGATGAAGAAAATGATAATACCTGTGATGATATCTGAGAATGAAGCATTGAGGCCACAGAGCTGTGAAACCTGAGATGAGCCCTTCTCGAAGAATACAAGAAGGAATGAAGTAAGAATCATTACGAGTGGGTTAAACTTTGCAAGCCATGAAACCATGATTGCTGTGAAACCACGTCCTGCGATTGTATCACGGGAGATTGTGTGGTCTGCACCAGAAACAAGGAGGAAACCTGCAAGTCCGCAGAGAAGACCAGAGATGATCATTGTGCGGATGATAACCTTGCGTACATCGATACCGATGTACTTAGCTGTGTTCTCCGACTCACCTACTACGGCAATCTCATAACCCTGCTTTGAGTACTTGAGGTAAACATACATGATTACTGTAAGTATCAAAACTACGATTACGTTTAAGAGATATGCCTTGCCACCAATTGATGGCATCCAACCTGTGTGGGTTGTAGCATTGAGTACGTCGATCTTACCTGAACCACCTGTAGCATAGATACAGATGAAGTATGAAACAATTTGAATTGCGATGTAGTTCATCATGAGGGTAAACAAAGTCTCGTTTGTATTCCAACGAGCTTTAAAGAGTGCTGGGATAACACCCCAAATAGCACCGGCGAGCATTGATGTAACTGCCATAACTATGAGCATGAGCCAGTTTGGAAGTCTGTCGCCTATGAACATCATGCATGCTGCTGATGCAAGACCGCCCATCAGGGCCTGTCCCTCAGCACCGATGTTCCAAAATCGCATCTTGAATGCTGGAGTAACTGCGATTGATACGCAGAGGAGCATTGCGATACCCTGGAGAAGTGCCCAAATTCTACGCTCAGAACCAAATGCACCGTCAACCATTGTTGTGAATACGTTTACAGGATCTTTACCTGTGAGAAGAACAGTTACGAGTGCACATACGAGTGCACCAATGAGGATTGATCCGAGGCGGATGAGCCAAGCGTTCCACCAAGGCATTGCATCCTTGCTTCGTTTAACTACATGGAAACCTAGCATTATTCCTCGCCCCCTTCCTCTTCATTACCAAAGGTCTTGGTCATAAGGAGACCAACTTCTTCTTTTGTTGTGTCACGTGCCTCCACAATGCCTGTAACCTTACCCGAACTCAAAACTACGATTCTGTCGCAGAGAGCTATAAGTACGTCAAGGTCCTCACCAACGAAGATAACGGAAACGCCCTTTTCCTTCTGCTGGTTTAAGAGATTGTAGATTAAGTATGACGAGTTAATGTCAAGACCACGTACTGGGTACGCTGCCATAAATACTGTTGGTGCAGCCGCGATTTCACGGCCTACAAGTACCTTCTGTACATTACCACCTGAAAGACGTCTTACAGGTGTAGAGATACTTGGTGTTACGACCTCAAGGTCTTCGACGATTTGCTCCGCGAGTTCTTTTGGCTTGCTGCGTTCAAGGAACGCAGTCTTACCTTTTTTGTATGAGCGAAGCATCATATTGTCGGTAAGATCCATGTTACCGACAAGGCCCATGCCAAGTCTGTCCTCAGGTACGAATGAGAGACGAACACCGAGGTCACGAATCTGAATTGGTGTCTTATTTCTAAGGTTTTCTTGTTCTTTTGTTTTAGGGTTATTGTAGATAATTGAACCTGACTCGAGGCGCTGAAGACCAGCAATTGCCTCAAGGAGTTCACGCTGTCCGGAGCCTGCTATTCCGGCAACGCCTAAAATTTCACCTGACTTTGCGGTGAATGAAACGTTATCGAGCACCTGAACGCCCTCACGGTTTTTACAGTTAAGGCCAGCAACAATGAGTCTGTCCTCAGTATCCTTAGGATCACTGCGCTCGATGTTGAGTTCGATTTTCTTACCTACCATCATCTCAGTAAGGGCACTCTCGTTTGTCTCTTTTGTATTTACAGTGCCAATGTATTCGCCTTTTCGAAGGACGGAAACACGGTCTGAGATCTCCATAACCTCGTTGAGCTTATGGGTGATGATAATGATGGTCTTTCCGTCCGCCTTCATTCTACGAAGTACAGAGAAAAGACGTCTAGTCTCTTGAGGAGTAAGTACAGCTGTAGGCTCATCGAGGATGAGGATATCAGCACCCCTGTAGAGTACCTTTATAATCTCAACAGTCTGCTTCTCAGAAACAGACATGTCGTAAATCTTCTTATTTGGGTCCAAAACAAAGCCGTACAAATCAGCGATAGCTTTGATTTTGGCAGCAGATTTCTTTAAGTTATAACGGCCTTGATCTTTAAGGCCAAGTACGATATTTTCAGTAGCAGTAAATATATCTACCAGCTTGAAGTGCTGGTGAATCATTCCGATCTTATAACCGAAAGCGTCCTTTGGGGACTTGATTTCAACCTCTTTACCATCAATGAATATCTGGCCATGATCTGGATAGTAAATGCCAGATATCATGTTCATAAGTGTCGTCTTACCAGAACCATTTTCACCGAGGATTGAAAGGATTTCACCACGGTTCGCTGTGAGGCAAACATCCTTGTTTGCGACAATCGGACCGAAGGTTTTTGTTATGTTTTTAAGTTCAATAGCAGGAACTTCAGCCACGGTAAACCCTCCATTAAAAAAGAACTGTAGGCGGAGCGCAGTATGCGCCCCGCCTTTCGTTATTCACTTCTTGTGAAATTATTTTGCAAATGTAATTCCGTCGATGTCGAGATCGAAGTATGGAGCTGAACGCATGTCAGAACCTGACTCAACAAAGATACCGTCGATGATTACGTTTGTCTCACCAACGTAATCGCCAGCATCATCTACGTCTGCAAGGTACTCTGTAACCTTACCGTCTTTGTCTGTCTTGATGCTGTCCTTCTTATACTGGTTGTATGTATCGTTAAATCTTGTAACTGTGAAGTTAGCTGTATCAAATACCTTGATAGAACCATCAATGAGACCAGCCTTAACTTCTGCGAGCTTGTCAGCTGTGCCCTTTGCAGGAGCATTCTTACCGAGGTCTGTAAGAACTACAGAACCTGTGTCGATTGTACCAATATAGTCAGTAGAAATGTCCTTGCCATCCTTAACAGCGTTGATGCAAAGTGTGAAGTATGGTTCCCAGTTGATTCTTGAAGAAACGATGAATGTGTCAGGGCACTGAGCCTCTGTTGAACCGTTGTAAGAAACGTTTGGAACGCCTGCTTCTTCACAAGCTGTTGGAGCACCGTATGAGTCAGCGTGCTGAGAGATAAGTACGCAACCGTCAGCGATAAGCTTCTGAGCGCCTTCCTTCTCAAGAGTCTCATCGTACCATGAGTTTGTGAATGTTACTTCCATTGTAGCTGATTCGCAAACTGAGCGAGCGCCAAGGAAGAATGATGTGTAACCTGACTTAACTTCTGCATATGGATAAGCACCGATGTAACCGATCTTAGCAGCATCAGCCTTGATGTCGCCAGCTTCGATCATTTCGTTGAGCTTAAGACCAGCAGCAACACCAGCGAGGTAACGGCCTTCGTAGATGCTAGCAAATGCATCGTGGAAGTTTGCAAGGTTCTCTGTGTGAGCCTTTGTACCTGTAGCGTGGCAGAACTGAACGTCTGGGCACTCTTTGGCAGCTTCAATGAGGTATGGCTCATGTCCAAATGAGTCAGCGAATACGAGTGTGCAGCCCTGATCTACAAAGTCGAGAGCAGCTTCTTTACACTCAGCGCCTTCTGGAATGTTAGTTGTGATGAAGTAAGATTCACCCTCAACAAGTCCAGCTTTTTCGCAAGCTTCTTTGAAAGCATCAATGAAGTTCTTGTCGTAAGTTGAGTTTTCGTCGTGAAGGCAGATAAGACCAACCTTCAATGCAGCGTCGTTAGTGCCTGTCTTAGCTGGTGTCTTTGTGCAAGCAGCAAGACCAAGAACCATAACGAGTGCGAGCACTACAGCGAGTATCCTTTTCATAGTACGATTCCTCCCAAAATTTACGTTTTGATAGTTTTTCTATTATAACTGTCTAGGACAGTTGTAACCTTAGTCAACGAAAGTGATTGCACCTGTCTTTGCGTCCATACTCTGGACTCTTGCGAGTGAGACAATCTTGTAACCCTTTTCGCGAAGCGCGGTGCCGCCTTCCTGGAAAGCCTTCTCGATGACGATGCCGGCGCCTATTACTTCGGCGCCTGCGTCCTCGACAAGCTTGATAAGGCCTGTGAGCGCTTCGCCGTGGGCTAAGAAGTCATCAATAATGAGAACTTTGTCGCCCGGATTCAAATAACGTTTTTCAATCATTACCTGGTTTGTAACATTATGCGTATATGACTTAACAGGTGCTGAGTAAACGTTGTCAGCGATGTTGGATGTCTTTGATTTCTTTGCAAAGACTGTGTGTACTCCGAAGTACTGAGCAGTTAAAACTGCGATCGCAATACCTGATGCCTCAATTGTGAGAATCTTATTTACGCCGAGTCCACTAAACTCCTTGTAAAATTCACGGCCACATTCGCACATAAAAGGTACATCAATTTGGTGGTTTAAGAATGAACCAACCTTGAGTACGTTACCTGGGTAAACTTGACCTTCTTTACAAATCTTTTCTTCTAAAGCTTTCATGCCTACCCTCCAAAAAATAATAACAGGCTATGGTTAGATAGCCTGTTAGTTTCAAAAATACTAAATAAAAACAATTATTAATAATAATTGCTTAAAAATCAAAAGTAGTCGTGACTTAGAGAACGGGCGTCACGGTAGAAACATTTGGGCCATTTATCCAAAACTATACCTTCGTCTGTCATATTTAATTTACGCAAAGATTATACCATATTTCGTGGTCCAAAAACAATTGTGGTATATGACAAAACACAAGATATAAATCTATACCTTTTGGTCATTTTTCCACTAATCTTCTACCTTGACTTTTTTCTTTTCTTGTCTCTCGAGTTTCTTCTTTTCTCTGTCACTCATCTTAAGAGCACGGATAGCGTCCTTGTCATTAGGGATACTGATAAGAACAGTTGTACCAACACCAGGTTTTGTAACTATGTTGATATCACCAGCGACCATACGCTCAAGGCGGTCGGTGACATTAGCAATACCAAAGCGTGAACCCTGGTTGTCAGATGTAAGTGACTCCTCACTTGAGAAGCCCCTGCCGTTATCCTGAATGATAATTGAGTGGCCAGATTCAGAACTGAAGGTCTTGATAACAAGTGTGCCCTCATTCTGATCCTCAAGACCATGCTGAATGCTGTTCTCAACAAGGTGTTGTACTGTGAGTGCAGGGATATTAAAATCTTTGTCCTCAAGTTGAAGTACAACGTGAAGCCCGGGAAGTCTTGCCTGTTCAATCTTTAAGTAAACAAGTACTCGGTCCATCTCCTCCTCGAAAGGAATTGGGTGAATGAAGTCTGTCATCTCGAGGTTGTATTCAAGATATGCTACAAGGTTATAGATAACTTCCTCTGCACGTGTAGGACTTGTCTTTATAATGTTGCGTACACGGAGGAGAATATCGTAAACGAAACGTGGTCTTATCTCCTGCACGACCATCGCAGCGCGTTGGTCGGATAGGAGAAGTTCCTTCTCCATCGTTTCTGCTCTTGTTATCTGTGTATGAAGGAACAAGTAGTAGAAACAGCAGGAGGTAAGAATAGTTGTATTAAGAATCTCAAATCCTGTTGGGTTTAAAGTCTCATAGAGGAATGCGGCGATGTTTGATGCTGCACACCAACCAATACCGACGGCTGTGCTTCGGTCGCCATCCTTATACTCGCCGAGAATCAAAATCAAGAAGGCGATAATGTAAATGAAACTTACAATATGTGCCGAATATCCAAGTGGTCCTCTATCGAATTCGTTCAATTCATTATAAGTAAACGCAAGCTTTTCAAGAGGTGGAATAAACGTAGTTACGTAGATTGCGGAGTTTATAAATACGAACGAATAGAACCAGAGAGCAATCTTCTTTGAAATCGTAGTCCTGATAAAGAGCACTACAAGAAGAGGTCTCAAGGTGTAACCTATCCACGAGAAAACCTTACGCCAAACTGTCGGATAAGAGAGAGTCGAGCAGTAATTCTCAAGATAATCCACAATGGATAAGAAAAGAGCAAGGAGCGCTATGATTCTAATGAACCTTGCGGATCTTGCACCAATTGCAGTCTTCTTTGAAACAACAAGGATTAGTCCAACTACAAGGATGAGAAGTATAAAGTTTTTTGTAACGAAATCACTAAGTAAAGTTACAAAAATCATTCTGTCATTTTCTCCTGTTTAATTTTATGATTAATAACATGTCGGCTTGCGAGTCGACCATCATTACAAGACAATAATAACATAAATCAGATAATTCATAAACTAATATCAGTCGATTGTGAAGTGAAGATGATCCTGAGACTCTCTAACCTGAATATCAAGAGTCAAATTCTCAAGATCGTACACTGAGGTATGGATTGTAATCCAAAGACCTGCATCTTCCTGATTCTGCGCATTATACTTCTCTGCTACTACTTTTACAACATCCGACAGGATTCCTGTTTTGGAAATATCGCCATTTATAACAGTCTCTCCATTCCAGAGTGCTGACGTGTAGTAAACACCACCGTAGTTCTCCATATAGAAGTTGTATGTTTCTTCACCTATAGCATTCTTAAGAGTTTCCTCATCAGTGTACTTTGACAGGTTAGTTCCATTGTACTCTGAATACCAGAATCTATCTCCGTAAAGATCATACATCTTTGAGAAGTATACCTTTTCCATAAGGTCAAAAGTTCCCATTACAGAATCTGCCTGATCGTAGTATTCGTCAAGAATCTGCCATCTCTCATAGCCAAGGCCAAGGCCAACTGTATCTGGTGTACCATCAAAGTTGGACACGTTGAAATTGGTCATGATTGGTTTATCATCTACAAATTTATCTGTAATATGAAGACCATCAGGGAATACTTCAAGTACAACCGTTTTTGTTGTACTGTCGTTTTTAGAAGCAGGGCCAGAAATCATCCAATGGAGTTCTTCGGCAGCTTCCATTTCCGAATATATATCCTTATCTTTCAGGAGCTCGATTGCATTTTCTACAGAGTCCGCATAGTCAAGGATGAATCTGACAACTCTTGCTCCGGCGAGGTCATCCTCTGTAGCTTCCGTGTGGTTGAGTTCGCCATTTTCACCATATGGCATTACATTTACCTGAATGCAGACACCGGCATCATTTATACCGTCGACAGTTACAAATGGCAATTTAGCATAGTCATAAGAACCATCAGAATTGGTCATAAAGCTCATGTCAGCAACGCCGACACTTGCATGAGGGCGATTCTTTGTGACCGTTGTATGGATTACACAAAGATCTGTGTCAGCATATATCCAGTCGTAGTTTCTGCCGCGATACTGACCATTCTGAACGGCAGAGCAGGAGAAGCCGGACATATCAGAGGTTACTGTATCTCCCCATTCATAGTCTGTGGTGTATTTTGTTTCAAAAAGATTGTCTGCTATTTTTTCAAGCGACGGCTGATTCTTGCCTGCAGGAACGGCAGACTTTTCTGACGAACATCCCGAAAGACACGTCAGAGCAATTGATAAAACAAGGAGGAGAACACATGCTATGCGAAGTTTTGGAGTAAGTTTGTAAAACATAACAAATCATATATCCTTTCTTTATTATAGTGCATATACATAATACTACTAATTAAGAGAAAAGACCAGAGGCGTTAACTGAAGGTGTAAGATGAAAGTAGACACTTAAAAAAGTGTCTACTTTCTTTTTTTGTGTAGCACAACCAAAACAGAAGTAAAGGCACGCTTCGCTCTAAAGACCTTGACTTCTGTTTGTGCTTGCGCTACTGTTCAATTATCGAAAGCAAAGGAAAACTTTGCTTTCGCAAATCAATAATTTTGTGAGGAGGTTAGTTTGATGGCGTCAAAAGGGCAAAAGTTTAAAAAGTACACCCCAGAAGAAAAAATTAGATATGCAAAAATGGTTGTTAACGGCGAAACTTCTGCTAAAGAGATTGCGAAAAAATTAAATACTGACCACAGAACCATTACTAGATGGCGTGATTGGTTAATAAATTATGGAGAGGACTATTTTTTCGAAGAACATCGAGGAAAAAATTCAGGCAACCCATATGCTGCGCTTCACACAAGCAAGAACTTAAGTGAATTAGAAAGACTAAAGTTAGAGAACACAAAACTCAAAG
>R26__coassemble_599_pt1 | contig 21576 bp, 17 predicted proteins | sample R26__metabat2_low_PE_056 | metagenome-assembled genome bin R26 | reverse complement strand
TTTTCAGAACCTCCCAAAAAGAAAGGCACCCTTCCGGGTGCCTTTTATTTTGTTTTTATTTTATAAATAGAGCAAAGATATATGGGATAGCATAGATAAAACCAGCTGTCGTAAGGATAGTTACGAAGTAGTGCTCAAGATAAGCGCCGAGGTACATTATTGCTGCAGGAGCAGCGAGACCAATCTTTGCAACTAAACTTGTCTCTTTGCTAAATAGGTTGTCCCACATGTTTAATACATCCTCGATGAGAGGGAAGCAGTTTAAGAGACATGAGATGCCAACGTAGAGGAAGATTATTCCGAATACATTGACTTTTCCAAGATAAACAATGTTGAGAGCTGCTGGAATAGTGAAGACAAGTCCACAGAAGAGACTGATAATATGTGGAAGGAAGCAGATGCCAAAGCTGCCTTTCTTTGGAGCAAGCATATGCTCTACATGTCCACAGAGCTCATTCTTCTGGAAGTATCTTGAGAATTCTACAGGAATCTCATACATACGGCATGCGAGGTGCTCAAGGAAACCTTTGAGGAATGCACCAGGGAAAGTTAAAATTTTAAGAATGTAATTAATTAACCCCATGTGAAATCCCCCTTTCCTTTTGTGAAGAGGTCTTTGATTGTGAGCTCACCATCAATCACCTGTTGAACTTCATTTGCAAAGCCGTAACCGTACTGGGAAACTTCTTCTATGATAGCTTCATTTACTTCAGTTTCGCCCTCGAGTTGAGCACAGAGGGAGTAGAGGCTTGCAGCAGCGAGATATGAGTTTGCTGTATCAGCCTTTTCATATGCTGTGCACGCATATGAATATGCCTCTGACTGCTTGTCTTTGAGGAGGCAAACTACAGCTTTCTGGTAGTTGAGAAGAGTGTTTGTGCTGTCAATCTTAAGTCCAGTATCACAGGCTTTGTTTGCGTTATCAAGATCTCCTTGGAGACGATATGCGATTGCTCTATAGAGATATACATAAGGGCTTTCAGAATTGAATTTTGAGAGTTCATTTGCATATTTGAGCATGTCGTCATATTTCTGGTCGTTGAGTGAAATCTCAGCGAGAAGAGGAAGGTAGAGAGATTTCGCATTAGGATCTACTTCACGAATCTTCTCGACGTTTTCACGCATTACAGAAATATCTTCTCCGAGGATATTTGCTGCGTAATATTTGTAGTAGTATACCTGAGCTTTATCGAAATCTTTATCTTTGAGTCTATTGTCGAACTCCTCTATGAATTCAGCGTAATTCTTTGAAGCGCCATAGGCATCTGAGAAAACATCATAGAGTTTCTGATATGATTCTATCTTTGCTTTTTCTTCACGGACAGATTTGTTATAGAACTTTTTGAGATCTGAGCCTGTGAAATGCTTGTCGATAAAGTCGTTCAAATTCTCATATGCATCAATTCCCAGTCTGTCATTGATGGCAATCTGATATTTGAGATAACGGTTACCGAAGTTTTCATCTGTAACTTTGATTTCTGCGTTGATCTTGTCGTAGGCAGCAAGGGCGGAGTTGAGTTTTCCAGCCTTTGCGAGTTTGTTTGCGGAAACAGTCTCCTGATAAACAGGGAATGAAATTGCAAAATAGCTAAATGACAATATAACAAGAGCAATTGCAAGAATTGGAATTAAAATCTTCCACCAAACGAAAGGATAATGACGCATTGTTTCGAGACATTCTGGACAATAAATCTCGTCATCTTCAACCTCGTTTTCACCACAGCATTCGCAAAGTTTTGCATCTTTACCCTTGCCACGGTTTGCTTTGCCTTCTTTTGCCTCTTTGACGATTTCTTTCCAGTCAGAGTCAGGATTTTCCTCCATCATCTTGTCAATTTCACCTTGAACGAGGTCTTTTAAGTCGTTGAGTTCTGACTCAAGCTTTTTAGGGTCAAGACCAGTTTCAGGATCGAGAGGAATTTTGTCGTCGCCTTCAGGGTTGACGTTTAAATCTAAGATGACTTCTTCATCCCCAGGAAGCTCTTTTACGAGTTCTTCCATTTCCTTGGCGGTTTCGTTTTCAATCTTTTTCTTTGTTTTTTTCTCAGCCAAAGAAATTCTCCTTTCTGAGATTTATTTTATAACACCATTTTCGTCGATTCTTGGGAACAAGAATTTGTTAAGTGCTAAGATTCCGATAATTGTGATTATTGTTTCAGGGAGCATATAGCTTCCGTTGTAGGTAAATGAATAAATAAGGATTGCGCCGAGTGAGTTTCCGTTAGCCCAATCTGCCCAAATTGTAGCACCTGAAATGAAGTGGCAGAGGAAGCGAATAAAACAGACAACAAGAGTTCCGAGAGTTAATTCTAAACTACGACGCTTAAACTTTCCTTTAAACATATCCCCGAGACCTAAAATTGAGTAAGGAATGAGATAGTCGAAAATTACAAGAACTATAAAACTTACAGCGCCTTTAACGTATGAGAAGTTTGAAAGGCCGAATAGGACTTGGAAAAGTGAAAATACAAATCCTGAAAAGAGGCCCCAAGTTGGTCCAAAAATCACACCGAGTGTAATGATAGGAACCTGGCTAAAAATAGTAACGCCACCGCCAACAGGTAACTGTACAACGGCGAATTGGTTTAAAACCGTTGCTATGGCAATTAGCATGGCAGTGACTACGAGTCGATACGTCTTGTTTGATTTCATAATTATGTCCTTTCTTACGCAGGCATTATCCTGATCAAGTATGAGGGACCAGAACTTGGTGGTTCGAATCACAGCCGGAGAACATCCAGCGCCCCTAGGTATTTACTTTTATAACTTGCGCAAACTAATTTTAACATTCATACTTGCAAACTGCAAGGCGTAGTGCTAAAATTCTATTTCGGTTTTAGGAATTATAAAGGTATTATATTAGAAGTTTATTTAAAGACAGGGTGTATATTTTGAAACTTAGAGAAGACATTAGAAATGTTGCAATAATTGCTCACGTAGACCATGGCAAGACAACATTGGTTGACGAGCTTTTAAAGCAGAGTGGTACATTTAGTTCACACGAGACTGTTGAGGACCGTGTAATGGACTCAGGAGATCTTGAGCGTGAGCGTGGTATCACTATTCTTTCCAAGAACACATCAGTTCATTTTGGCGATACAAAAATTAATATCATCGACACTCCGGGCCATGCAGATTTTGGTGGCGAGGTTGAGCGTATTTTGCTTATGGTTGATGGCGTTTTGCTTCTCGTTGATGCTTTTGAAGGCTGTATGCCTCAGACACGTTTCGTTTTGAAAAAAGCCCTTGGTCTTAAGAAAAAAGTTGTAGTTGTTATTAATAAAATCGACCGCCCAGGCGCAAGACCTGCAGAGGTTGTTGATGAGGTGATTGACCTCTTTATCGAACTCGGTGCTGATGAGGATCAGATTGAATTCCCAGTTGTATTTGCATCGGCAAAAGAGGGATATGCATCATTTGATTCACGTGACCGTGAGGGTGACATGCGTCCAATCTACGAGTCAATCATTGAAGAGATTCCAGCTCCTAAAGGAGAGGTTGATGAACCACTTCAGGTTCTCTTCTCAAGCCTTGATTATGATGATTACATCGGTAGAATCGGCGTTGGTAGAATCGAGCGCGGTACAGTTAAGCGCAACCAGCAGGTTGTTCTCTGCAAAGCTGATGGCACACAGCAGAACGTAAAAATCTCTAAGCTCTACACATTTGAAGGTCTTAAGAGAACTGAAGTTGAAAGCGCTGGTGCTGGTGAAATTATTTGTGTATCAGGTATCGCTGATATCAATATCGGTGAGACAGCTTGTGATCCTGAACATGTTGAGCCACTTGATTTCATCAAGATTGATGAGCCAACAATTTCAATGAATTTTATCGTAAATACAAGCCCATTTGCTGGTCGTGAAGGTAAGTTCGTAACATCAAGAAATATTCGTGATCGTCTTTTCAAAGAGGTTGAGACAAACGTTTCAATGCGCGTTGAGGAGACAGACACAACAGATACATTTAAAGTGTCAGGACGTGGTGAACTTCATCTCTCAATTCTCATTGAGACAATGCGTCGTGAGGGATATGAGTTCGCAGTTTCTCGTCCAAAGGTAATTTTTAAGCGCGATGAAAAGGGTCAGCTTCTTGAACCAATGGAGCTTCTCGTTGTTGAAGTACCATCAGAGTATGTTGGTACTGTAATCGAAAAACTTGGTTCACGCAAAGCAGAACTTAAAGATATGTCCGCACATGATGGTGGCGCAACACATCTTGAATTCTCAGTTCCTTCACGTGGACTTATTGGATATCGTTCAGAATTCCTCACCGACACAAACGGCAATGGTATTATGAATCAGATCTTTGATGGATATGAGCCTTATAAGGGTGACATTCAGATGCGTGAGCGTGGATCTATTGTAGTTCATGAGACAGGAGAATCAAACGCCTACGGTCTCTTCAATACACAGGATAGAGGCAAGCTCTTTATCGGCCCTGGTGTTGAAGTGTATGAGGGTATGATTGTCGGTGAGTGCGCAAAGAGCGAGGATATCGTTTGTAATGTATGTAAGACAAAGCACCTCACAAACACCCGTGCTTCAGGTTCGGATGATGCTCTCCGTCTTGTCCCGCCAACAACTTTAAGTCTTGAGCAGTGTATGGAATTCATCGCTGATGATGAGCTCCTCGAGGTTACTCCAGAATCACTTCGTCTCCGTAAGATGATTTTGAGCAAGGAACTTAGACTTAAGCAGCAATTTAAGAATAAATAAAGAAGACCCTCGGATTTTTCCGAGGGTTATTTTCATAATTCATCTATATTGAGCTCGTTTAGATTTTCTGCGTAGAAATCGGCGAGTTCTTTTATTTTTTCTGTGTTTTTGTCGGACCATTTATCATATACACCGACAACTTTGTACTTCGTATCATGTAGAGTTTTGATTGGAGTTAATGTGTCCTCGAAGATGAATGTCTCGTCTTTTGGAGTTCCAAGGAACTCGTTTGCGAGGTCATAGATCTTTGTGGTCTTTTTATCGCAGCCAACTTCATTACAGGTGTAAATCTTGTCGAAATACTCAAATATACCATTACGTTTTAGAGCTGCTTCTAATAGGTGCCTATCGGTTGCTGTTGCAAGTACCATAGGGATGTTCCTATCTTTGAGTTTTTGGAGGAACTCCTTGACACCTGGCTTTACAAGGACGTCGTAGTAGTAGCCCGTCTCAACCATTGAGTTTGCCGTGTCGGTAAACTCCTGAAGAGACATATTGATGAGGCCGTGGTCATTGAAATAGTTGTTCATCTCTTCAAAGAGCATAGTCTTTGTCTCTGTTTTTATATCTATGTCTGTTTTGACACCGATATGTTCAAGAAAGCGAGGGCCTATGTTGACCCAAAGATACATCGAATCAAGCACGGTTCCATCCATATCGAAAATTGCGCCTTTAATCATCCTGGTCCTCCAAGTCTACGAAACCGAATCCGGAAAGTTGATTTCCAAATGAGTCGAGGTCTGGATTGCTCTCAAGGAACATAGCCTCTTCCTCTTCAGTTGGTTCGTAATATGGGATTTCCTCAATAGCCTCTGCTTTATAAATCTTAGTCCAAAGGCTTGGTGTAACACGAATTGTGTAGCCACATCCGTTTGGTGTGAGCCATTCAGCCATTGATGCCTCTGGGAGTGCGAACATACTCATAATACTCATTATGACGCCGCCGTGGGTGATGATAGCCGCGTCGGTAACGCCTGTTTTAAAAAGTCCTTCAACGACTTTTTGAAACGCCTCGGCTATACGTTTGCCAAAGGCGGCGTTGGACTCGCCGAAAGGTGGGCATTCATCTGGACCACCTGAGAGCCATGCTTTAAAGAGTTCGTCATCTTTTAAATCGTCGGCAGTTTTTCCTTCCCACTCGCCAAAGTCGTACTCTTTAAATTCATTTATTATAATTGGATTTTGATCAGGATAGAGAATCTCTGCAGTCTGCTTGCAGCGGATGAGAGGACTTGAGAATACTGCTCCAACTTCTGGATAAGTCATCTGAGCTTTCATCTGGCGAAGTTGCTCAAGACCTTCTTCGCAGACAGGTACATCTGTCTGGCCAAGGTATGTTCCATCGTAATTATTTTGTGTTAAACCGTGGCGAATAAGGTGAATTTTGTAGGTTTTCATAGTTGCCTCCGAGTATAATTTTGAGTATAATAAAACTCCAACTAGTGGAAAAATAATACAATTTGTATAAATGGGGTGGCTTTATGCCAAGTAAAGTTGAAATGAATAATACCTCTATCTTTGCGACTCGACTTATGGAACTTCGTAAAGATAAGAAGATTAGTCAGAAGCAAGCTGCAAAGGATTTGGGTATATCTCAGGCACTTCTTTCACACTATGAGAACGGTGTTCGTGAGTGTGGTTTGAACTTTGTAGTTCGTGCTGCTAACTATTATAACGTATCCTGCGATTTCTTGCTAGGAAATTCTAAAAGTACAGTAAGTTTGGACAGAGATAGCAAGATTTTTGATATTGCCGAGGATGCTACAATGAGTACAGATACTATTGTTCGTGCCGCTTTAGCACTTGGTAATAAGGTTGTAAAAGACGAGGAGTTATCAAACTATTTAACTGAGGTTTACGGCCTTTCAACTTACTTGATACTTTATGCTGGAATAAAGAAGGGTGTCATCCCAACAACATGGCTTGATGCCAATCTCCTAAATCCTGATGTTGCATATTATATTGCCCACAGCCTTGGCCTTGTGACAGGTAGTTTAAAATGGGGACCTAAGAGGACTACGAAAGAAAAGGAACCACAGTGTATTTCAACTGTGGCTTCCTGGACAAATGACTATTTGAATTTAAGTATTGCAAGTCTATTATAAAAACTAAGCCGGATGTAAAAAAACATCCGGCTTTTTCTTTTATGATAGTGCTTCCTTATACATATTAAGATAAAGGTCAGCTGATTTCGCCCAACTGTTGTCACACTTAAGAGCTCTAGTCACAAGTTTGCTCCAAGCATCCTTGTCGTTGTAGTAGAGATCAATACAACGGTTTATAGCCCAGTGCATATCTTGTGCATTATAGGTCTTAAATGTGAATCCATTTCCCTTACCGTCACCACAGTCTGTGATGGAGTCTTTGAGGCCGCCTGTTTCACGTACGATAGGGATAGTGCCATATCGAAGAGCAATCATCTGTGAGAGACCACAAGGCTCTGACTTAGAAGGCATAAGGAACATGTCGGCACCGGCGTAAATTTGACGTGAGAGCGCGGAGTCAAATGCAAGTTCCAAACGGAACTTGTCAGGATGACGCGCAGTAAGGCCACGGAAGAAGTCCTCATATTCCACGTCGCCTGTGCCGAGGACAATAAAGCGGATTTCAGTGGTATTCAGGAGCTCATCAATGATGTTTGTGATGAGGTCGAGGCCCTTGTGTGATACAAGCCTTGAGATGAGTGCCATAATTGGCACATCTGGCTTGTGATCAAATCCGAAGCGGTCCTCGAGAGCTTCTTTACACTTTGCTTTATTGTCCTCGGCAGTAGCAGAATACTTGAATTTCAATGCTTTATCTGTTTTTGGATTATAACTGTCTGTGTCAATTCCGTTCAAGATACCGACAAGTTTCCAGGAATTCTTCCAGAGAATACTATCAAGACCATGTGAGAACCATGGATCAAGAATTTCATTGGCATATGAAGGGGAAACAGTTGTAACCTTGTTGCAGCATTCAATAGCACTTTTTGAGAAGTTTACGCAACCGTCGTAATCGATAAGGGAGTAGTCAGGAGGGGAGATACCTACAACTTCGTTGAGAATCTCATATCCATATACGCCCTGATACTGAATGTTATGAATTGTGTAAACAGTGCGAATATCCTCATAACCTTCTCTATTTGCATAGAAACAGTTGTAGTAGAGAGGGATGAGTGCGGTCTGCCAGTCGTTACAGTGAATGATTTCAGGTTTGAAGTCGTCGAGAAAATCGATGAGTTCAAGTACAGCGCGAGAGAAGAATGTGAATCTCTCAGCATCATCGTAGTAACCGTAAAGACCGGAGCGCTTGAAATAGTATTCGTTGTCGAGAAGGTAGTATGTAACATTATTTGCCTTTGCTTCGAAAACTCCACAGTATTGTGAACGCCAAGCAACAGGCACATCAAAGTGGAAGAGGAATTTCATATCCTTCCTCTGCTCCTCTTTTACGCACTCATATAGAGGGAGAACAACGCGAACGTCCTCACCCTTTTCGACGAGTGCTTTTGGTAATGCGCCAGCTACCTCACCAAGTCCGCCACTTTGAGCGAAAGGCGTAGCTTCACTTGAGGCAAATAAAATTTTCATATTTTGGTCCTCCGAATTTAAACTGTTGCGCTTTTTGCGATGTAAATTGGGTATGATTCATCACCGGAAAGATTCTTGTTGGATGTGATAACAGCGTTCTTGTCGGTGATTACTGCGTTTAGTGTTGTGTGGTTTCCAACTACTGTGCCCTGCATAAGGATGGAATTCTTAACAATAGCACCGCGTTCAATTTTAACGTCTCTAAAGAGGATGCTGTTCTCTACTTCACCTTCAATTACGCAACCGTCTGCGATAAGGGAATTAGATACTTTTGCATCGAGACCGTATTTTGCAGGAACGTTATCACAGATTTTTGTATCTACTGGCTTCTTTGGATCAAATAGAAGCTTTCTGTTCTCTGGATCGAGAAGGTCGATGTTTGCTTTGTAGTAAGTTTTAAGCGAATCGATTATTGCACTATAACCTGTGATTGGATAACCATAAATCTTCAATGTAGGAAGATTTGCTTGAATAACATCACGCTCGAAAGAAGTTGCGTTGTGAGCAATTGCTGAGCGAACAAGATACTCAAGGAGAGATTTTCTCATGAGGATGATGTTGAATGAATAGTTTGTCTCAATGCCACCATCATTTCCGTTTGATACAGAGATTTCGTTGATGCGCTTATCGTCACCGATTGCGAACATCATAAGTCCTTGAATTGCAGGAGCTTTACCGTGTTTGTAAACGATTGTGACATCTGCTTCTTTCTCTGTGTGGAACTTGAAGAGATCTTTATAGTCTATGTTATAAATTGTGTTTGTGTCTGTGATAAGTACATATTCCTGACGAGCTTTTCCTAGGAAATCAGAAATACTGTAGAGTGATGAAAGTCTTGTGCCGTGGTCAGTTATGGCACTGCTTGTGTTGTAAGGTGGGAGAATGAACATACCCTCGCGTTTACGAGCGAGATCCCAAGGTCTACCAGAACCAACGTGGTCAACAAGGGACTGGAAGTTGGACTCGGTGATAATGCCTACCTGTGTAATGCCGGCATTTACCATATTTGAGAGAGGGAAGTCGATCATTCTATAACGTCCGCCATAAGGAACGGAAGCAAAAGTTCTAACCGCTGTGAGTTCTGTGTGAGCCTGTGGGCCGTAACCCTGAGCATGGATGATACCGAGTACATTTTTAGCTCTCATTTATGCTTCCTCCTTTGCAATCATAGATTTTGCTGGGACAATCTCTTTTTCCTTTATCTCAACATTCTCACCGATAACAGTGATGCCCCATTCGCCTTCAGCACAATCCTGTTCGCGAGCGCCAACACGTGCATATTCGTCAATAATAGCATTCTCTGCAACGATTGAATACTCAACGACAGCATTCTTCTTGATTACTGAACCAGGCATTATGATTGAGTCGCGAATAACTGCACCGTCCTCAACAACAACGTTTGCGAAGAGAACGGAGAAATCTACGTCACCTTCTATTTCACAACCTTCAGCTATAAGGGAATTTCTAACGCGTGCGCGATTAGAGATGTACTGTGGAGGAGCACTTGGGCTTCTTGCATAGATCTTCCAACCTGGGTCATCGAGGTCGATCTCTGTCTCTGGTGAAATGAGGTCCATGTTTGCCATCCAAAGGCTGTCGATTGTTCCAACATCACGCCAGTAACCTTTGAAAGGATAAGCGACCATTGTCTCGCCAGCTTCGTGCATTGCAGGAATTACATCCTTGCCGAAGTCGTTTGATGATTTTGGATTTGCCTCGTCATCGATTAAGTACTGGCGAAGTTTCTTCCATGTGAAGATATAGACGCCCATAGAGGCCTTGTTGCTATGTGGTTCAGGTGGTTTCTCCTCGAACTCTTGGATTGTTCCGTCGTCGTTGACGATCATAAGTCCGAAACGAGAGGCTTCACTCCAGTCAACTTCGAGCATTGCTATCGTACATGCTGCATCTTTTTCTTTGTGGTATGCAAGCATATCTGCATAGTCCATTTTGTAGATGTGGTCACCAGAGAGAATAGCTACGTATTCAGGATCATACTTATCGATAAAGTTGATGTTCTGGTAAATGGCATTTGCTGTGCCCTTATACCACTCGGTGCCTTCAATCTGCTGATAAGGAGAAAGGATGTGTACACCACCGTTTGCACGGTCGAGATCCCAAGGCTCACCGTTTCCGATGTAGTCGTTGAGTTCAAGAGGCTGATACTGTGTAAGTACGCCTACTGTGTGAATACCGGAGTTTACGCAGTTTGAGAGTGGGAAGTCGATGATTCTATACTTTCCACCAAAAGGTACTGCAGGTTTTGCAATACGTTTTGTAAGTATGCCAAGACGGCTGCCCTGACCACCTGCAAGAAGCATTGCGATACATTCATTTTTTCTTGCCATCTTTATTCTCCTTTATTTCTTTACTCTCTTGAGGAACAAAGCTGAGTTGCCAGCGATGTTAACCTGGAGGCTGTTTTGTTTGCTGTGCATTGGCTCGGCTACTGTTTTTGTTTTTCCAGTTGTTGAGTATCCTGTGCCGCCGAAAGCAGGCTCATCTGTGTTAAACACTACTTCGTAAGTTCCTGCGTCGGCACCGCAGAGGTAGCCTTCGCGATTGACTTTTGTGAAGTTTAAGATGATGTAGAGCTCCTCACCCCTGTCGTTGATTCGTTTGAAGGCGAGAACAGAATTGTTGTTGTCATCTGGAATAATCCATTCAAAGCCTTCCCAACTATAGTCAATCTCCCAAAGTTCGGAGTGCTCTTTATAAAACTTGTTAAGTGCTTTGGTGAAGTTCTGTGTCTTCTTGTGCATATCGTAGTCGAGAAGACCCCAGTCAAGTTCAGCGCCATAATCCCATTCTTTGAATTGGGCAAATTCTGAACCCATAAAGAGAAGTTTCTTACCTGGATGAGCGTACATATATGCAAGCATTGAACGGAGACCTGCAAATTTTTCTTGATACTGCTCAGGATTGTTAGGGTCGCCAGGATGTTTGTTTATAAGTGAGCCTTTTCCGTGTACAACTTCATCGTGTGAGATAGGGAGAATGAAGTTTTCTGAAAAGGCATAGAAGAAGCTGAATGTCAGACAGTCATGATTGTATTTTCTTGATAGACCGTCTAGGTTGAAGTAACGGATTACGTCGTTCATCCAGCCCATGTTCCATTTGAAATTAAAGCCGAGAGCTTTTTCGTCGACGTCGGTTGGCTTAGTGACATTAGGCCAAGCCGTGCTCTCTTCAGCGATGAGCATTACGTCGCCGTGGTCACGGAAGACATTCTCGCTGAGTTTCTTTAAGAACGCAACCGCTTCGAGATTCTCTACACCACCGTTGATGTTCGGCATCCATTCGCCGTCCTTGCGGTCGTAATTTAAGTAGAGCATCGACGCAACGGCGTCAACACGGATGCCGTCAACGTGATATTTATCGAGCCAGAACATTGCGTTCGAAATCAAGAAACTTTGAACTTCGTTTCTTCCGAAGTCGAATACCTTTGTTCCCCAAGATTTATGTTCTCCCTTTCTTGGGTCGGAGTATTCGTAGCAAGGTTCGCCGTCAAATTCGTAAAGGCCGCACTCATCTTTAGGGAAGTGGGCTGGTACCCAGTCGATAATTACACCTATTCCATTTTTGTGGCAGGTATCGATGAGGTACATGAGATCTTTTGGAGTGCCATAACGTGAGGTAGCTGCATAATAACCACAGACTTGGTAACCCCAAGATCCATCAAAAGGATACTCCGAAAGGGGCATGAATTCGATGTGGGTGTAACCCATATCTTTTACGTAAGGAACGAGTTCATCGGCAAGCTTTCTATATGAGAAAGTATCACCGCTTTCGAACCTACGCCAAGAGCCTGCGTGAACCTCATAGATGTTCACTGGAAGGTCGTAGATACGTGAACTTTCGCGCTTTTTCAGCCATGAGTTGTCATGCCACTTATAGGAGTCGAGATCGTAAAATTTAGTGGCTGTACCAGGTCTAGTTTCCATGTGGTAACCATATGGGTCACTCTTGTAAATCATATGGCCATCAGCAGCTTTGACTGCATATTTATAAATTGTGTATTCTTCAATTTTTTCTGAGATTTCTGTCTCCCAGATGCTGTCGCTGATTTTTTGCATCTGGTTTGCACGTTCGTCCCAGTTGTTGAATTCTCCAACAACACTTACTGCCATAGCGTGAGGAGCCCACACCCTAAAAACGACAGTATTTTTGTCGATTCGGTGTGAACCCATGAATTCATATGATTTAGAATTGTTTCCCTGATGGAACAGGTAAACTGGAAAATCTAAATTTTCTCTCTCAACAGTTTTTGCCATTTGTGAACCTCGAAATTTATCATATAAAAATAAGTCAAAAAGATACATTTAAATATTACCAAAAAAACTGGCATCATTCAATAGTTTTAGCCAAAAAAATTAACCATTTTCTACAAAAAGTTTTTCAAAAAACAAATATCGTTTGTGCAAAATTGTTAAAAAGTTTGACACACTATATATAGTGTGATTTTGTAGTTTTTACCACAAAAAGTTGCGAAGTTTTTGAATAAATATTGAAAAAATGACGAAATGTTGTACAAAAAGTGTTGCATTCCTTTTGTATATAATATATAATGCTCTTGATAGTGGATAAAATTCTGCTCGGAAATCATTTATTTTTCGAAAGTGAGGTTATGGAAATGGACGATAGGAGACGCACCATTTCTTCTGAGGAACAGATGATCGGCGAAGCTCTCATGCGTGTATCCAACACCCTTGAAGCTCAGAGACTCACAAAATCCTTAGATTATCAGGAAAAATTAAGATCACGTTCAAACATTAGATTAATCATTGCTATCATTTGCTTGTTCACAGCTATGATGATGATGATGATCAGTGGCGCACTTCTCTTTGTACTTTGGAGATATGCAGACCCAGTACTCGACGTTGTAATGCCATTCCTTAAGAATGTTATGGCTGACTTCGGTGTTATTTGGGACGGCCTTGTTGAGTCACTCTCATACGTACCAGTTATGGTTGAACAGCTCACAAGACTTCTTGAGCAAGTTATCATTATGCTCGAAGGCATTAACTCAATCGATCTTGCCGGTCTTATGGGTTATCTTTCTAAGATGCTCGGCGGACTTATGACAATGATGGATGACCTTAAAGCAGCTCTTGCTCCAATGATGGATGCTCTTGGCAACATGCTTCAGACTCTTTCACTTGAGGGTATTGACGGTGTTATCGTTGATCTCTTTGGTGAGGACGCAGCAGCTAATATCCAGAGCTTCATGCAGGGCATGATGGATATGCTTGGTGGTACTGGTAAGACATTTGCTGGTCTTGGTAAGACAATGGGCGCTCTTGGCGATTCTCTTTCTGAGAACGTTAACCAGAGCGACATCGATGGTCTTGTTCAGGCTATGGGCGGTGCTCTTAAAGACGCTGGCGCATCTATCTCTGAAAACCTTAATAAGGAGGACCTTGATAAGCTTGTTACTGGTCTTGGCGACTTCTCTTCTGGCGCTGGTACAGCTCTCTCAGGTCTTGGTAGTACATTGGCAGGTCTTGCTGACAAGTCACTCATTGAAATTATTAGAGATTTGTTAGGCCTTTAATAAGCAACAATGACTAATCCTTGAGCAGATTAATCACATAAATTGGGCCCACACGCGAGTGTGGGCCTTATATTTTTAATTGTATTTTAAGAAAAATGTGGTAATATGTATAACGTTAAAGGAGGGCTTTTTATGAACCTAGTAAAGAAAACCCTTTGTATTCTATTATGCTTATTGTTTTGCGTAAGCTTCGCAATCCCTGCTTTTGCAGCAAAGGATTCCGATGAAACTAATGAAAAAATAAATAGTTTTATAAATCCAAACGGAAGAGTATTGAGCGTTGCGAAATATGGCAATGTCAGAGTTTATCCAGCAAACTCACTTGAGGGTATTGTAAACTCAATTGACCTCGGTATTGATATTGTAACTTGTAGCGTACAACCTACGAAGGATAATCAGTTTGTACTTCTTTGTTCAAACGATCTTTCAAAGCAGTGCTGTAGTAAGGGAGAGGGTACAGCAGTAGCCGGCAAGGCATCTGATTATACTCTTCAAGACCTGCAGTCAAGTTTCTGCTTGAAGTCGGGATATGGTGGAACTGATGCGCAACCAACAGAGTACGGCGTGGCATCGCTTCTAGATGCAATAGCAGCTGTTGATGGCAAAGCTATGCTTATGATTAACAACGGCTTTAAATATGCTGATGAGATCAATAAGATAGCTCTTGAAAAGAATGCAACAGATAGCATCATTCTCCGTGGTGCAAAGAACATCAATAGTATTAAAGATTTTACGTCAAAGAACGGCACGTCCGCATGCTTTGTTGCGGCGAGCTTCAACGACGACAAGGACAAGGGTGCTTCAAAGAACTTCGTCTCTGACGCTCTTCAAGCTGGCGCTTTTGTCGTTGAGCTTGGTGGAGAGAAATCCCTCTCTACAATCTTTAAAGATTCAACACTCTCTAAATTTGGCAGCAGCGGACGTGCCTTTATAAGCACGACAAAGGAATCTCTCTGCGGTGGCAGGGAGGATAGACAGGCTGCGTGGTCGGATCTCATTGAGCGTGGCTACAGCATCATTGAAACTGATTATCCACGTGAACTTGCTAATTATCTCAAAGAGATTGAAACATATAGAACAGAGCTCACAGCGCTTATTTCAGATGCACAGAGTATTGAGAAGAATCATTACACTAAAGATTCTGTAGAGGTGCTTGAGAGTGCCTTGAAGGAAGCAATAGATGTATCTTCAAAAGGATGTATTGCTCTTGATGAAATAGATACCGCTAGATATCATATTCAGGAGAGCCTCGATGGACTTGTACTTAAGACAGGTGATGAAAAGAATACACTTCCTGCTTGGGCTGTTATTCTTATTATCTTAGGCGCAATTATACTTCTTGTAGCTGGATATGTATTTGGCAAGAAAGCATACTATAATGCTAAGAATAAGAAGCGCAACTTTGAAAAGTTTAAAAGGACTTTCAAGAGTGAAGTGCCAGTCGAAAATGATGAGACACTTCAGACTAATATCGCAGAGGATGAGGAGTCTAATAGAGGCCTCACCGAAGAGGATATAGTTATTGAACCAGAAGTGGAAGATACCCCAGTTGAAGAGACAGAGGCAGAGAGCCTCGTTGAAATGCTCGGAGTGGAGTCTGATAATGCTACGGAAGAAATTCCTGAAGTTGTTTCAAAAGAGCCAGAGACAGAAGAATAAGACAAAATTAAAGAGGTGCCTCGGCACCTCTTTTTTATTAATCATTTATTCTGCATTCGCAGGAAGATTTTTGTTAAATGTTGTACCAACAATCTTGTTGCGTCCGGTTTCTTTTGCAATGTAGAGATTATCATCTGCGTACTTGATAAAGTCCTCAGGTGTGTGCATTGAAACAGAGAGTTCTGCAACGCCACCACTGATTGTTACTGGACGATCAATTTCATCAGCGATTTTCATCTCACCGAAGATTTCACGAATCTGATCTGCACGTTTAAGTGCAGTTGCTTCAACAGCACCTGGCATTACGAGGATGAATTCCTCGCCACCATAACGGGATACGATATCGTAATCTCTACAGCTCTTGAGCAGTGTTGTTGCGAGAGCTTTGATTACCTCGTCGCCGACAAGATGACCATAGTCATCGTTGATGCGTTTAAATTTATCTATATCAAACATTACTATTGCAATATTTGAATTGTTTTCTTTTGCATTGGTAATACTGCTCTCGAGATAGCGGATGAGGAAACGTCTATTGTAAGCGCCGGTGAGTGGGTCTTTTACAGAGAGTTCTTCCATCTGCGCAAGAAGAGCATCTGTCTTTGCTTGCTGTCTCTCAAAGCTGATTGCGAGAAGCTTTACAAGAATAGCAATACATCCAGATACAACAACGAAGTCAAGATAGGTATCTATATAAAGATGTTTGCCAGAGAGAACTGAAAACTTTTCAGCGATTGCATATTTTTGGTCAAGAAGCATTAGTACACAGTACCAAGCATATGAGACGAAAGCAACAATTATGTCTTTCTTTCTGTCGTCAATCATAAGGACTGAGAACACGATACCAATTACAAAGAATATCGGCATGCTACTTGTAATACCACCGACAGTTAAGTAAAGCAATGGGAAGATAAAAAGGTTCATGCCCAAAGCTACTGTGTAAATAAGAACGTCGATACTTTTAAATGATTTTGAAAGTGAATAAAGCCCTGCACATACAACTGTGCAAATAATACAAGCCCAAAGTCCAATAGATGAGTTATCATCTAGGACTGATCTTGAAATAAGGTTAACTATCGTTGCTGCGAGAGAGAAGAGTGGAGCTGCAAAACAAACGAAGTTGAAGAATTTCCTTTTTGTTGGCACATGTTCGCCATATAGTTCTTCAAGTAGAGCTCTGAATTTTTCTTTCATTCTTTATTTACCTCTTATCGGAAGAACCTCGCCAGATAATGCGGTTTCTACCGGTTTCTTTTGCGGTGTAAAGATGCTCGTCAGCTGCTGCGATAAATTCTTCTACAGTGTTAAATGCAGTTGAATATGCAGCAACACCACCACTGACAGTTACAGGTCTATCGATCTCATCTGAGAAACTAGTTGTTTCAACTTTAGCTCTAATTTGTTCTGCACGAGCAAAAGCTGTTTCTTCAGAAGCACCTGGCATTACAAGGATGAACTCTTCACCACCGTAGCGAGCAACTACGTCATAGTTACGGCAGCTCTGAAGGAGAACTTCTGAGAATCCTTTGATAACATCATCACCAACAAGGTGCCCGAAGTCATCGTTTACGCGCTTAAATTTATCAATATCGAACATGATGATTGAAAGAGGAGCACGTGTTTCCTTGTGCTTTTCAATACCTGATTCGATGTAACGGAGAAGGAAACGTCTGTTGTAAGCACCTGAAAGAGGATCCTTAACAGAGAGCTCTTCAAGTTGCTTTAAAAGCTCATTAGTACGTCTTTGCTGATATTCGAAGCAAAGAGCGAGTACTTTAACAAGTACGGATGTTGAAATACCTACTGTGAAGAAGTCCATCGCTTCATCGAGATACATAAGGTCATATGGCATGGTGAAGAATACATCATTAACTGTTTCGCCATATTTTGCGGAGAATACAAATACAAGAACATACCAAATTGATTCGATGATGAACATAAGGATCATCGGCTTTGTATCAAGCATCAAGACGGTAAACACAAGACCCATTACGAAGTAAATCGGCATACCACTTCCGATTCCACCAACTGTCATAAAGAGTCCAGGGAAGAGTACAAAGTTAAGACCAATAAGGCAAAGCATAATCGCAAAATTGAGCTTCTTTGTGAAATGGAAAATTGCAAATGTCAAAAGGAAGAAAAGAATACATGTAAAGCAAATGATCATACCAGGGCCACCGACGGTCCAGAAAGGAACACCAATTTGCTTTGCATAACGAGCTATTGAAATACCGGATGCAACTGTGGCAAGAACAGTTGCCGCAGCGCCACCAAGGCTTGCAAAGTTAAAGAAACGTTCGCGAAGACCGAGATGGTTTCCAAAAAGTGATAATGCTGTATTTTTGAGTTTTTCCATGATTCTCCTCCTAGTAACCTGTTACCCATAATTATAGCATAATAATGTAACCTATTCCAAATGAAAAAAACGCGTTGTATAACAAAAATAAGTGCCGTTTTTTTGGCAAACGGCACAAATTTATTATAAATCAATATCAAGTTCTACTGGGCAGTGGTCACTACCGAAGATTTCATTGTGAATTTTAGCATCAGAAATTTTTTCTTTTATGTCATTTGAGACAATGAAATAATCAATTCTCCATCCAGCGTTATTTGCTCTTGCGTTGTATCTATATGACCACCAAGAGTACTCAACTTTTTCCGGATACAAATAGCGGAAAGAATCAGTAAATCCTGCTTCTAAAAGTTCACTAAACTTACCACGTTCCTCGTATGAAAATCCAGCTTTTCCAATGTTTGGTTTTGGATTTTTGAGGTCGATTTCTTCATGTGCAACATTTAAATCACCACAGAAGATAACAGGTTTCTTTTTGTTGAGTTCAAGCACGTAGTTACGCACTTTATCTTCCCAATCCATACGATAATCAAGACGTTTAAGTTCGTCCTGAGCATTAGGTACATAGAAAGTTAAGAAGTAAAAATCTTTGAACTCAAGGGTGATTGCTCTACCCTCACAATCATGCTCTAAAGATCCAATGCCATTTACTACTGAAATTGGTTTCTCTTTTGTGAAAATTGCGGTGCCCGAGTAGCCTTTTTTTTCAGCGTAATTCCAGTATTGAAAATAGCCGGGAAGATTCAAGTCAATCTGTCCTGCTTGGAGCTTTGTTTCCTGGAGACAGAAGATATCTGCATCGAGCTTATTGAATGATTCAAGGAAGTCCTTACCGACGCAGGCACGTATTCCATTGACATTCCATGAGATGAATTTTTTCATAGGTTTATCCTAACTTAGTGCTTATATTTTGTATTCCATTCTTTCTGGAAATCTTCATAATTTGTGTAGAAGTGGAATTTGTTGTCGATATCCGTAAAGAAGAAGTAATAATCTGAATCTTCAGGCCAAAGAGCGGCTTTAATAGCTGCAGTTGTTGGACTACAGATTGGTGCGATAGGTAGACCTTCGATTTTGTGGTCGTATTCATCGTTTGTGCAGTAGCCATCAAAGAATTTATTCTGAGTATTCTTATTTACAACTTCATAAACCTTGTTTTTGTCTGTGGAGTCTTTACCGTATTTGTAAACGCCCTGTTCTACAAAATAGTCACCGAGTTTAACTTGGATGTACTTTCTTGTAGCATCACTACCGATATAAGGGTAGTTCCAAGGAGAGTCAAGTCTATTGTGAAATACGGATGAAACCATACGCATTGTCTGATAGTCATCTTCAGATGTGCCGAGGTTTGCCTCAGATTGAATGATTGATGCGAGAGTAAATACTTCTCTCATGTTCATATCAAGCTCCTCTGCACGCGAGAAAACTGTTTGACCTGCTTTGTTCGCGAGCTCGTTGAGCTGACTTTGTGAGTAGTTGAGGAAATAGCGAATAGCATATTCACCGTCTCTATTTTGGAACATATTGTATGTCTCTGGAAGGATGTATCCTTCGGCAGCAAATACGTAGTCAGATACATCGCCGAGACCATCAAGTAATGTGTCATAACCAGCAGGAATATTGTTTGCTGCCTTGAGGAAACTCTCAGCTGAGCAAACTTTACCTTTTTCAAGTTCCTTTGCAATATCGTAGATAGTTGAACCAGGGATTACTGTGATATTTGATGTTGGTGCACCTGGCGCAGCAGTTGTTGGCTCAGGCCAAAGGTAGTCTTTGACACCTGCACAGCTACTTAGAGATAGTGCCATTACTAGAATAAGTAAGAGAGCAGTTGCTCTTCTTAAAGATTTCATAGGAATCTCCTTTTATATAAAGTACTTATCTATTTTACTCTAAACATAGATTTTGCACAATATGTATCTGAATGAGTTTAAGGTGTTTCGACCCGATGAGAAGGGATTAAGAATAGCCGAAGGGCCTCCCACCAATTGGTGAGAGGCCCCTTCTGTAGCCTGTATATCAAGTCCCTAGACTCAATATCCTAAATTATTTTTTGTAGTACTTGATAGCACCTGGCATACCTGTAAGTGAGCCAGCGAAGTTAAGCATATCAGCAATACCAGAAAGTCTCTGTGACCATGAAAGTGTTGGAATTGGCCATTCGATGTAATCCTTCTGCTTATCAGCATCTGAAAGCTCAGGAAGTTCGAAGATCTTGTCTTCATGTGCTCTTGGAACGTCTACTGCCTTACCCTGGAGCATCCACTTTGCACGGTAAACCATTGTACCAACAAGGTTAGGAACTGCAACAGGAATAAGTGATGTGTTACCCCAAGGACGAAGCTGTGGGTTAACAACACCGAGAGCGTTCTGTGTAGCGTTAAGGCATTCTGCAGGGTCGCAGCAACCCTTGATTGGATAATCAGCAATTGCGAGCATGTCTTCGCCGCAGCACTTACCCATAACCATGATCTTCTTGCCACCGTTTACGATGTCGTTCTTTGTGTATGGCTTACCGTTCTTATCGAACCAGTATTTTTCGCCATTAATCTCAATACCAGGACCCTCGATGATGAAGAGGTCTGGGTTATGAGGCTTAGCTGGACCGTACATAGCTGATGCAAAGCCCATGCCGATTGATGAAAGGCATCCGCCTACGCAAGCCTGCTCAAGAGCAAATGCTTCGTCAGGAGTTACCTTATTAGGATCTGTGATCTTTGGAGCGCCTGGAAGTGTGTGACCAGCAAGAGCTACAAGACCTGGGAAGTTGTCAACGATTTCGCCGCGCATAACTGATGGGCATGCTGGACGGAAAGGTGTTACACGTGGAGTACCGATAACCTCAACATCTGGGTCGCCGAAACCACGCTTGTCAGCTTCCTGGATAAGCTTGTTCTCGTTAGGATCAAAGCCCATCATGTATGTTGTAAGACGGTCAGCTTCTACAGACTGGTTAGAAGCAACAATCATGTGAACGTCAACTGGATCAACTGGTGCAGGTGTGTTACCCTCACCACCAACGATACCGTCGATTACTGTAAGGTTTGGCTTGAAGAGATAGAGCATATCTGCAAGCTTCTTGTTGATGTCGTGAGTATGGTTACGCTCACGAAGGAAGTAAGGAATAGTACCCATAGCGTTCTTGAAACCAAGAGTTACGCCTGTGTAGATGTTTGTCTTCATCTTTGGAACTGAGATGTAGTAAGCCTTACCCTTAACGATATCATCAAATGTATCAGGGATAAGAATTTCTTTCTGAATCTCAGCCTTTGGGCACATGTAACGTACTACAGGACGACGCTCAAGAGGAACGAGTTCTGTGTTGTACTGCTTAGCGATCTCTGTGTAACGTGTGATTACGAAAGATGCTGCTGCTGGGAATGGCTTACCTGATGATTCAGCGATAATAATGTTAGGGTTACGATCTTTAACCCAAGCAACTACTGCTTCGAATACACGTGGGTCTGTTGTCTCTGGGAAGTCAGTTTTACCGTCCTTATCATAAAAACCAGAGTTGTGGAATACGTTTACGAGGTTAGGCTTAATGATAACCTTCTCATACTTTGCCATGTCAGCGCCGATGCCAACTTTTGCATCGAGCTCGTCAAGTGCTGCAAATACTGTCTCACGGATGGCTTTAACGTCTTCTCTGTGGAAGTAGTCATAAGTACCGTAATTATCAGGAAGTGCAACGAAGTCATGAAGATAGTCCATTACTGGAGCATC
>R26__coassemble_589_pt1 | contig 21800 bp, 18 predicted proteins | sample R26__metabat2_low_PE_056 | metagenome-assembled genome bin R26 | reverse complement strand
AAAATATATAAAGTTATTATATTACAACTTACACAATAAAGCAATTATTTGTTGATAAAATGCAAGCATAATTAACAAATAGGACAAAAATAAAGGGTTGCTAATTAAAGCAACCCTTTTTGATGCAAAAATTATTCTTCTGCTTCCTTCATTTTTGCAAAGCACTCGCTGCAATAAACTGGTCTGTCCTCTCTTGGCTCGAAAGGTACCTTTGCAGGACCACCACATGATGCGCAAACAGCGTCATACATCTTTCTGTCTGCCTTAGCTGCATTCTTTCTTGCGTCACGGCAAGCCTTGCAGCGCTGTGGCTCGTTCTCAAAACCTTTTTCTGCGTAGAACTCCTGTTCACCAGCTGTGAAAACGAATTCTTCTCCACACTCTTTGCAGATGAGTGTCTTGTCTTCGTACATGTCTAAAAACCTCGCTTGAAAATAGAATTGTTATAGTTGTTCGTTTCTACAGAACAAGTATATAAATTTTACACTAAAAATCCTGTTTTGTCAAACATTCAGTTATTTAATATGACTATTTTCTGTTTTTAAGTATCTTTGGCAGAACCGAAACTAAGATAAACACAACAACGGCGATAATTGCAATGATTAAAACATTGTGTTTGTTATTGTTGTCACCTGTTGCTACGATATTCATTGCCTCAGGTCCAAAAGCGAAAGCCTGAATTGCACCGATTACAACACCGCCGAGCATGAGTATTGCAAGGAAGATGCAAACAATTCTAATAAATAATTTTCTCTGCTTCATTTTATGCCTCCAACCATTTCTTCACGTTCTCAAGCATCTCTTCATAGAGACTTGTTGCTGCATCCATATTCTTTGCAACAGCTGTGAAATAGAATTTAAGTTTTGGTTCTGTGCCGCTTGGACGAGCAACGAGCTTGTTGCCATTTTCAAGAGACCAAGCAAGTACATTTGAAGGAGGAAGTCCAGTCTTAGCTGTATCCTTATAGTCAACTGCCAGGAGAACTTTAAGTCCTGCAACATCAGTAGGTGCATTGTTTCTGAGCATCTCCATGATGTCAGCCATCTTTTGCATTCCAGCTGCGCCCTCGAACTCAAAGCTATCAACACGATTGAGATAAATGCCATACTTTGAGTAAATATCGTTCATAACATCAATCAAAGATTTACCCTGAGTCTTATAATAAGCTGCCATCTCAACTACGAGCTGAGATGCAACAACAGCATCCTTGTCACGAGCATGGATACCGAGGAGGTAACCATAACTCTCTTCCATACCGACGATGAAATTATCTTCTTTTCCATCACGTTCGAGATTTGTGATGTACTCACCGATATACTTGAAGCCCGTGAGAAGGTCAACAACCTTTGCACCGTAATCAGCAGCAATGGCATTTACAAGACTTGTTGTTACGAAAGACTTGATAACAACAGGGTCACTTGGCATCTTGCCTTGTGCCTCATACTGTGAGAGAACGTACTCTGTGAAGAGAGCACCAACCTCATTACCAGTCATGAGCTTGTATTCATCGCCGTCACGAACTGCAATACCCATACGGTCACAGTCAGGGTCAGTTGCAAGAAGAAGGTCTGCCTTCTCTGTCTCAGCCATCTTAAGTGCACATTCAAATGCCTGACGAATCTCAGGATTTGGATATGGGCAAGTTGGGAAGTTACCATCAGGAAGTTCCTGCTCTTTTACAACCTTAACATCATCTACTCCAAGACGGGCGAGAATCTTACGAACTGGCTTATTACCTGTGCCGTTGAGTGGTGTATAGATTACCTTAAGGCCAGCGTTCTTTGCCGCCTCAGAATTGATAACTTTGCTTGCAACCAAATCGAAGAACTTGTTTGAAACATCTTCACTGATGTACTCAATGAGACCAGATTTAAGACCTTCATCAAAGTTCATGGTCTTAACATTTTCAAACATATCAACTTTCTGAATGTAGTTGTATGCCTCTGCTGCTGCCTCATCTGTCATCTGATAGCCCTCAGGGTCATAGCACTTATAACCGTTGTACTTTGCAGGGTTGTGGGATGCAGTGATGATTACACCAGATGAGCAGCGGAGCTCACGGACTGCAAAAGAGAGCATTGGTGTTGGCACGAGTTCAGGGTAAAGATAAGCCTTTACGCCATTAGCTGCGAACACACCGGCCGTCTCTTTTGCGAAGACGTCAGAGTTAATTCTTGAGTCATATGCGATGGCAACTGAAGGGTTCTCAAATGTCGCATTGAGATAATCAGCGATACCTTGAGTTGCCTGATTAACTGTGTAAATATTCATTCTATTGGTACCGGCACCGAGTACTCCTCGAAGACCTGCAGTACCAAATTCAAGTTTCTTGTAGAAACGATCAATAATCTCTTCTTCCTTGCCGTTTATAGCGTCAAGTTCAGCTTTTAGTGTAGGTTCAGTACACTTATCAAGCCACAATCTGTAAAGCTCAGTTACGTTTTCCATAATCTGCCTCCAAATCTACAAAACTACCCTTAATTTTAACCCTTAATATGTTATAATGTCAATGGTATTAAGGGAGGTGCCAAATGTTCTCAAAAGTGAACAGCATGGGTCTTCAGGGCTTCAGAGCGGAGCAAGTTCACGTCGAATGTGACCTGTCTTCAGGACTGCCTCGTTTTGACCTCGTTGGACTGCCAGATTCGGCAGTTTCAGAGGCAAAAGAACGCGTCCGTTCCGCAATCAAAAACTGTGGTCTTGAGTTTCCAATCAGCAGAATAACCGTGAATCTTGCTCCTGCTGAGTTTAAAAAGGAAGGACCCCTCTACGACCTACCGATACTAGTAGCCATTTTACTGGCCTCCAAACAGATTAAGGTAAACCTTGATTCTGCCGCCCTTATTGGAGAGATCGCCCTGAATGGTGAAGTGCGTAAGGTCAACGGTGTTTTGCCCATGGTAGCTAGGGCAAAAGAATTAGAACTAACCGAATTCTACATCCCCGTGGATAACTGTGATGAGGCATCACTAATACCTGATATCCTCATCTATCCAGTCAAAGATGTTAGACAGCTACTCCTCCACTTCTCAGGCACTGAGAAGATGACACCGCTAAAGAATATGACCTTTGAAGAGATTCAAAAGTCAATGATAAAGCAGAGTGACGACAACATCGATTTTGCAGATGTCTTGGGGCAAAAGTGTGCCAAGCGAGCGCTCGAAATCGCCGCAGCTGGTGGCCACAACGTGCTACTTGTGGGCAGCCCTGGCGCAGGCAAAAGCATGCTCGCGAAACGACTTCCAACAATTTTGCCCGACATGACATTCGAGGAGTCGCTTGCCACCTCCTCCATCTACTCGGTGGCGGGACTTCTCACTAAAGAGAAGCCACTTATTTTGGCCAGACCTTTCAGGTCTCCACACCACACGACAACAGATGTTGCATTTGCAGGTGGCGGAGCGAAAGCAAAGCCGGGTGAAGTCTCGCTCTCACACAACGGAGTTCTCTTTTTGGATGAGCTCCCACTCTTTACTAGATCCGCCCTTGAGACACTCCGCCAACCACTTGAAGACGGCAAGGTTACTGTCACAAGGAACGCCGTAACTGCGACATATCCAGGCAGCATCATGCTCGTCTGCGCAATGAATCCTTGCCCTTGTGGATATCTATATGACCCCGTGCATCCCTGCACCTGCACAGATGCTGCAAAGGCCCGTTATCTCTCGCGCATCTCCGGCCCGCTTCTCGACCGAATTGACCTGCAGGTTATGGTCGACCCACTCGACGCCTATGCCCTCTACAATAGAGATACGAGTCTTGAAGAGACATCCGCCACAATCAAAGCACGCGTAACTGCAGCGCGCAACATCCAACTTGAACGTTTTGCCGGCTCAGATGTCGTTTGCAATGCAGGAATGACACCTAGGATGGTACGAAAATACTGCGTGATGACGCCTGATGCGAAGTCTCTTCTCATCAAGGCATTCACGCAGATGAATTTCTCAGCTCGAGCAAACGACAAGATTCTTCGCACAGCTCGCACCATAGCTGATCTCGACGGCTCGCCAGTCATCGATGTACCACACATCGCCGAAGCCATCCAATTTCGAAGAATGGATTGTTTATTTAAATAATTAACCTTAGAATCAGGTACGTATTTGTGCAAATTAAAACCCCAGGCTCATTTGAGTCTGGGGTTTCTTGTCAATTGTATTAACCTTTTAAGCCTCTAGATTGCCTATCCATGTCTTCGACAACAATGTCGTAGATTTCACCGATAGTTGAGCAATACTCAAGAACCTTCCAAGGTTCGTTTGTGTGGAAGTGAATCTTGATTGGGTCGCCGTCACCACCTACTGCAAGAAGGCAGTCACCTTTGAAGTTAGCCATGAAGTAATCATGTACTTCATCTTCGTCTAAGTCGTCTCCATCAATAAGGAGCTGTGTATCATATCTAAATTCTTCCATTTTAGTTTCCTTTCTTAGTTACCAAGAAGTTTGAGGAATGGGTCAATGTACTGTGGAGTTGTTGCTGCGAACATATAGTTGAGGAAAAGAACATCTGTAATGTCGTGTGTTATTACAAATGTTGGAAGGTCAATGTCGTTCTGACCCTGGTTAACCTTACGTGGGTCAATTACCCAAACCTCGTCATAGTGGTCGCAGAGATAAGGTGCGAAGGAGTTACCATATGACTCCTTGATAAGAACAATCTTTCTACCAGTGTTTGCCTTTGTTACAATCTTTGTAACTGGGTTGTCGCCCTCGATGAAGCAGGTATACTTACCACTTGGTGGATTCTCATTGATTACCTGCATTGGGATAGCTTCCTCGTCCCTGGCAAAGCCATTTGGATAACGGTAAGCCGTGGTCTCCGTCTTAGGGAAGAAGTACTCAAGATAGTCTGGATTCTCCTTGAGGATTGATGCGCCAGACCAAGCATAAAGTGTACCTACGAATGTGTCAAAAGTACCTGTCTTACGTCCCTCAAGTGGGATTGCCTTAAAGCCAGCAACCTTTGAGAATGCTACGTATGCGTGATACGCGCCACGAGCTGTCCAGTGATGGTCAGTTCTGAAATAGAGGTATTCCTCATCAACATAGCGTTCAATTTCTTTGTATACGTTAACAGGCTTTACGTTCTTGGCAGTGATTGCATCATATGCAACTTCCATAGCAATCTTCTGTGAACGCTTGTCTGTGTGATACTCTTCTGGACCATAGAACTCGATTGAAGTTGGAGCGAGAAGCATATATACGGTTACTTTTGGAACCTTCTCTGCGAAAGTGTTAATGTAGCCTGCATATCTCTGAAGGCCAGGTTCGTTCTTACCAAAAATCTCCATTGCTCTTGTGCCCTGGACAATGATTGAACCCGTGTTTTTAAACTCCTGAGCTTCTGTGGTAGCTCTTGTGTATTCTGTAGTTGTAGTTGTGGTTGTCTGATCCTGCTTTGTTGTAGATTCCTCGTTGCCCGTTGTTGCCTCCGACGTAGGAATCGTTGTTGTCTTACCAAAGATAAGGATGCAAATCATGACTGCAACAGCAACTACTATTGAACCTATGGCGATAGGTACCTGCTTTTTATCAAAACCTTTAACACTCATTAGATTGCCTTTCCCGACTCTACTTCAAGTATATTGTTAAATACTGCTACCTGTGAACTTGAGATGTGCTTATCAAGATGCATACTACCAAAATACCAGCGCTTGTATTCACACTCATTGCCGAGCTCCTCAAGATAAGTATTGAGAAGTGAAAGCCTGTTTTTATTGATTGTTTTGAGCTGAAGGAAATCCTTTACTCTTGCTGAAGGTTCATGTGTGATGATGAAGTCAACCTTGTTGCCATGTTTCTCAATATTATCAGCGCCCTCAATGAGTTCCTGCTGACTTGGTGCTTCCTCTTTAAACCAAGTATTGTTGGCAATTCTAAGGTCTATGTCTGGGCTTTCGCCACCACCCATTGTAAAGAAGGTCTTACCCTCAATTGTAAACACCTGCCCGCGCATAAGGTGATAGAGGTTACCACCGAGATAGTGAACCTTTCCACCATTCCACTCAGAGATTTCACATGCATTGAGAAGTTTGAAGTTCTCATGAGTGCCATCAATAAAGCAAATATTATATTTCTTTTCACTGAGTTTCTTTAAAACCTTTGCCTCTTCCTTGCCTCCATTCCAAACGAAGCCAAAGTCACCACAAACAATTAAAGTGTCTCCGTGTCCAAGTTTTCTTGCAGCGCCACTGTTGAAGCGATCAAGATCACCGTGAACGTCACCTGTTACATAAACCATAAATTAACATCCTCTTTATTTTCAAAGGAAATATTGTTATACTATATTACAATAAAATTAAGATATTCACAAGGCGGATTTTACTATGAAGAAGCGATTAACATTTTTAATAACATTAATGTTAATTATCACAATTTTAATGCCGACTATTTTTGTTATACCAGCATCGGCCGCTTACAATGATGAAATCGATTTCCAATCAGAAATCGTATATATGGAGAACCTCGACAGCAACACTGTTATCTTCAATAAGAATTCAACAAAGAGGACTCCAATGGCCTCTCTCACAAAGATTACAACCGCATGTGTTGTACTCGACAACTGTGACGATTTGAACGAAGAAGTAACTGTAAGCCAAACTGCAATAGCCGCACTCAAAGGTACAAACAGTTCAACTGCAGGCACAAAAGTTGGAGAGGTTTTAACAGTTAAAGATCTCCTCTACTTGATGCTCGTGCGAAGCGCGAATGAGGCCTCATGTATACTCGCTGAGCACGTAGGTGGAAGCATAGAGAACTTCGTTGGAATGATGAATGAATTCGCTGAGAGCCTCGGCCTTAAGGATACCCACTACGTCAACACTCACGGACTTGACGCAGATGGCCACTACACAACCGCCGAGGACCTCGCAGTAATAATCAAATATGCTCTTCAGAACGAGACTTTCTGTGAGATAGTTTCTACACCTTCATACACACAGGCAGCGACAAACAAGCGTAAGGAGACAGCATACACAAACACAAACAATCTCCTTCTCTCAAACAGCACATATTACTATGAACCTTGTAAAGGAATAAAGACTGGTTCAACAGAAAAGGCTGGCCACTGCCTCGCATCATATGCAACAAAGAATGGTTACACATATCTCTGCATCATTATAGGCGCTCCGTATGAGCTCCTAAACGAGGATGCAACGATTAAAACAAACTTTGCATTCCGAGAGACAAAGCAGGCATATGAATGGGCATTTAGTAACATCAAGCTCAAGAACATCTGTACAACGACAGACGTTGTTGATGTTGTTAATGTAAACTTGGCGCGCAAGACTGACCACGTCAGATTGGTGCCAGCAAGCGACGTATCTACATTGATGCCGGCAAATCTCGACACATCTCTGCTTGAGATTAAAACTGTTCCGGGCTCCGTTCCAACGGACCTCAAGGCTCCAATTAAAGCCGGAACAGTTCTCGGTCAAGCTGAGATTAAATACGCCGGCGAAATCATCGAAACCGTCGACCTCGTCGCTGGCGAAGACGTTGCGCGCAGCGGAATTGCAGCCTTAAAATATGGCATCAAGAATTTCTTTACCAGCAAGTTTATGCGCTTCGTATACATCGGTATCGCAGTATTGATTCTTGCAATTATCGGTCTTCGTTACTACAACAAGAACATAAAGAAAACTAAGAAGTACAAGGTAGTTCCAAACAATAGACCAATCCGCACAACAACAGGATTTAACAGAAAATATAAACGAACTACTGGATTTAAAAATCTAAACGGTAGGAAGAAATAAAAGAAAAGCCCCCACTCATCATAATGAGTGGGGTTTCTTCTTACAATTCTATTTTCAATAACAATTAGTCATCGAGAAGACGATCTTTATCGATCTCAGCGAAGTACTTGATTGTACGAACCATCTGGCTTGTGTAAGAGTTCTCGTTGTCATACCAAGAAACAACCTGAACTTCCCAAGTGTGCTCAGAGATCTGCTCAACCATTGTCTGAGTAGCATCGAAGATAGCGCATGTTGCACCAACGATATCAGCTGATACAAGCTCTTCCTCAGTGTATGCGAAAGACTCAGAAGCAGCGTTCTTCATAACTTCGTTGATCTCTTCTGGAGTGATATCAGAACCCTTAACTACTGCGCAGAGGATTGTTGTTGAACCTGTTGGAACAGGAACACGCTGTGCAGAACCGATAAGCTTACCGTTGAGTTCTGGAATTACAAGACCGATAGCCTTTGCAGCGCCTGTTGAGTTAGGAACGATGCTGCAGCTAGCAGCTCTTGCTCTTCTGAGGTCACCCTTCTTATGAGGACCATCAAGTACCATCTGGTCACCTGTGTAAGCATGAACTGTTGTCATGATACCACAAACGATTGGAAGATGGTCGTTAAGAGCCTTAGCCATAGGAGCGAGGCAGTTTGTTGTGCAAGAAGCAGCTGAAATTACCTGGTCATCCTTTGTAAGAGTCTTGTGGTTAACGTTGAAAACGATTGTCTTAAGGTCGTTGCCTGCTGGAGCAGAGATAACTACCTTCTTAGCACCAGCATTGATGTGTGCCATTGACTTTTCTTTTGATGTATAGAAACCTGTGCACTCGAGAACTACATCAATACCGAGTTCACCCCAAGGAAGGTTGTTAGCGTCAGCTTCCTTGTAGATTTCAATCTCTGTACCATCAACGATGATAGAGTGGTCTGTGTTTGAAACCTTGTCAGCAAGAGCATAACGTCCCTGAACTGAGTCATACTTAAGAAGATGTGCAAGCATCTTAGGATCTGTGAGATCGTTGATAGCTACTACATCATAATCTGGGTCTGCAAACATCTGTCTGAATGCGAGACGACCAATACGGCCAAAACCATTAATTGCAACTTTTACACCCATGGTAAAATGCCTCCCATTAAATAAAAAACATTATAATTTTTCCTTGTGCAACATACAATATAGCCGATTGACAAAAATTTGTCAATCGTTATTTTACAAAAATCCAAAATTAGACGTTTTGCACAAAGATGTTTGAATTATCGCACTTGTTGTGGTACGATTTAAAGGATATTTATTAAATGTAATTATTTTATATATTCACTATTGACATTCATATAAATTAAGAATATTATAACTTTGTTAATTTTTAAACAATCTTTATGGAGGCGTATATTAACATGGCTAGAAAAATGTTAACTATGGATCGTAACACAGCTGCCGCACACGTATCTTATGCGTTCACTGAGGTAGCAGGCATCTACCCTATCACACCATCTAGCCCAATGGCAGACTACGTAGACCAGTGGTCAGCTCAGGGCAGAAAGAACATCTTCGGCACAACAGTAAAAGTTGCCGAGATGCAATCTGAAGCAGGTGCTTCAGGTACAGTACACGGCTCACTTGCAGCTGGTGCTTTAACAACAACTTACACAGCATCACAGGGTCTTCTCCTTATGATCCCTAACATGTACAAAATCGCTGGTGAACTTCTCCCATGCGTTTTCCATGTTTCAGCTCGCTGTGTAGCTTCACACGCACTCAACATCTTCGGTGATCACTCAGACGTTTATGCTTGCCGCCAGACTGGTTTTGCAATGCTCGCTGAGACAAACCCACAGGAAGTAATGGACCTCGGTGCAGTAGCACACCTCGCTTCAATTGAAGGTCGTGTTCCATTCATCAACTTCTTCGATGGTTTCAGAACATCACACGAGATTCAGAATATCGAAATTTGGGACTATGATGATCTCAAAGAGATGTGCGACATGGATGCAGTTGCTGCATTCCGCGCTCATGCACTTAATCCTGAGAATCCTTCAATGCGTGGTTCTCATGAAAACGACGATATCTTCTTCCAGCACAGAGAAGCTTGTAACAAGTACTACGATGCAGTTCCTGCAATCGTTGAAAAGTATATGGACAAAGTTAATGCTAAACTCGGCACTGACTACAAGCTCTTCAACTACTATGGTGCAGAAGACGCTGAGAACATCATCGTTGCTATGGGTTCAATCAACGACGTAACTGAAGAAGTTATTGATTACCTCAACGCAAACGGACAGAAGGTTGGTCTCCTTAAGGTTCGTCTTTATAGACCTTTCGCAGTTGACAAGTTTGTTGCTGCTCTTCCAAAGACAGTTAAGAAGATTGCTGTTCTCGATAGAACAAAGGAACCAGGTTCAATTGGTGAACCTCTCTATCTTGACGTTGTTGCTGCTCTTAATGCTAAGGGCATCAAAGACGTTGCAGTAATCGGTGGTCGTTACGGCCTCGGTTCAAAAGATACTCCTCCATCATCTATATTCGCAGTTTACGAAGAACTCGCAAAGGCTGATCCTAAACCTCACTTCACTATCGGTATCAACGACGATATCACATACCTCTCACTCGAAGAGAAACCAGCTCCTAACACAGCAGCAGAAGGTACAATCGAGTGCAAGTTCTGGGGTCTCGGCGGCGACGGTACTGTTGGTGCTAACAAGAACTCAATCAAAATCATCGGTGACTACACAGACAAAAACGTACAGGCTTACTTCCAGTATGACTCAAAGAAGACTGGTGGTATCACAGTTTCTCACCTTCGCTTTGGTGACAACAAGATCAAGAGCCCTTACTACGTAAACAAGGCTGATTTCGTAGCTTGCCACAACCCTTCATACATTGAGAAGGCATACAGAATCGTTGATGACGTTAAGCCAGGCGGCGTATTCCTCATCAACTGCCAATGGGATGCTGATGAGCTCGCAAACAAGCTCGATGCAGAGACAAAGCGCTACATCGCAAAGAACAACATCCAGCTCTACACAGTAAACGCTATCGACCTCGCTCAGAAGGTTGGTATGGGTAAGCGTACAAACACTATCCTTCAGGCCGCTTTCTTTGCTCTTGCAAACATCATGCCTATCGATGAGGCAGTTCAGCACATGAAGGATGCTGCAACAAAGTCTTACTCTAAGAAGGGTGAAGACGTTGTTAAGTGCAACCACGACGCTATCGATGCCGGTGTAACAGCATATGTTAAAATTGGCGTTCCAGCTGATTGGGCTAATGCAACAGATGATGCCAAAGCTGCAAAGACTGAGGGCCGTGAAGCTCTTGTTAAGCAGGTTGACAACATCATGAAACCAGTTGGTCATATGGACGGTTACAAAGTTCCAGCATCTGCTTTTGCTGATCACGTTGATGGTCAGTTCGAACAGGGCGCAGCAGCTTATGAGAAGCGCGGCGTTGCTGTTATGGTTCCAGAGTGGAACGCAGAGACATGCGCAAAGTGTAACAAGTGCGCATATGTCTGCCCACACGCAACAATCAGACCTTACGCTCTTGACGCCGCAGAAAAAGCTGCTGCGCCAGAGATTACTAAGTTTGCTCCAAAGCCAATCAACGGCACAGAGTACACATACACACTCGCAGTATCTCCACTTGATTGTATGGGATGCGGAGTTTGCGTAGGCGTTTGCCCAACAGACTCTCTCAAGATGGTATCTCGTGAATCACAGGATGCTCAACAGGCAGCATTTGATTACTGCGTAGCAAACGTTACAGAGAAACCAGAGACAACTGCTAAACTCTCAGTTATCTCTTCACAGTACAAGAAGCCACTCCTTGAGTTCTCAGGCTCATGCGCAGGTTGTGCAGAAACATCTTACGCTCGTCTTGTAACTCAGCTCTTCGGCGACAGAATGTACATCTCTAACGCAACAGGTTGTTCTTCAATCTGGGGTGGTCCAGCAGCTACATCACCATACACAGTTAACGCTGAAGGTCATGGTCCAGCATGGGCTAACTCACTCTTCGAGGACAACGCTGAGCACGGTTATGGTATGTTCCTTGGCCAGGACGCAATTCGTGAGTCACTCGTTGACAAGACAAACGAACTCCTCGCTGGTCACTGCACAGACGAACTCCGCGAAGCTGCACAGGCTTGGCTCGACACATATAACGACGGCGAAGCTAACAAGGCAGCAACAAAGGCTTATATCGCAGCTCTCATGAACGGTGTTGCAACAATCGACGAAGTTGATGCATTTGCAAACTCACCTAAGGCAGCTGAGATTATGGGCGACGGCGCTGACGCATTCAAGGCTCACGTTGCTGATCTTAAGGCATCTGGTGCTAAGTACTGCGACTGCCCTGCTTGCAAGCTCGCTCTTGAAATTCTTGATAAGAAACAGTATCTCCAGAAGAAGTCTGTATGGATCTTCGGTGGTGACGGATGGGCATACGACATCGGCTTCGGTGGTCTCGACCACGTACTTGCTCAGGGCCGTGACGTAAACGTATTCGTATTCGATACTGAGGTATATTCAAACACAGGTGGACAGGCTTCTAAGGCTTCTCAGATTGGCCAGGTTGCTCAGTTCGCAGCAGCTGGTAAGGCAATCCAGAAGAAGAGCCTTGCAGAGATTGCTATGTCCTACGGCTATGTTTATGTAGCACAGATTGCTATGGGCGCTGACCAAAATCAGACACTCAAAGCAATTGCAGAGGCAGAAGCTTATAATGGACCTTCACTCATCATCGGTTATGCTCCTTGCGAGATGCACAGCATCAAGGGTGGTATGACTAACTGCCAAGCAGAGATGAAGAAGGCTGTTGACTGTGGTTACTGGAATATGTTCCGTTACAACCCAGCAGCTAAGGCTGAAGGCAAGAACCCATTCACACTCGACTCTAAAGTTCCAGAGACTGAGGGCTATCGCGCATTCCTTATGAACGAAGCTCGCTACAGTGCTCTTACACGTTCATTCCCAGATCGTGCAGAGGAACTCTTCACAGAGGCAGAGGAAAATGCAAAGATTCGCTACGCTCACCTTCAGAGACTTGTAAAACTCTACAGTGAGGACGAATAATTAAGTTTATTAATTCCAAAGGAGGTCACTCTAATGGCTAACAAGTACGTAATGGCCCTTGATCAGGGTACAACAAGTTCCCGTGCCATCGTATTCGACAAGCACGGCAACATCATCGCAAAGTCTCAGAGAGAATTTGAACAGCACTATCCTCAGGCTGGTTGGGTTGAGCATGATCCAATGGACATCCTCTACACAGAGTACCAGTCAATTGCTACAATTCTTTCAGAGGGCACTGTTACTCCAGATGATATCGCTTGCATTGGTGTTACAAATCAGCGTGAGACAACTATCCTCTGGGATAAATCAACAGGCCGCCCTGTTTACAATGCTCCTGTTTGGCAGTGCCGCCGCACAGCAGCAATGTGTGAGGACTTAAAGGCTCGTGGCCTTGATAAGTATGTTCGTGAACATACGGGCCTCCTTATTGATGCATATTTCTCAGCAACAAAGATCAAATGGATCCTTGAAAACGTTCCTGAGGCTATGGCAGTACTCGATGCAGGTAACCTCCTCTTCGGTACAGTTGAGACATGGCTCATCTGGAACTTAACTGGTGGTGCTGCTCATCCAGAGACAGCAGTCCACGTAACAGATTACTCAAACGCATCAAGAACTATGATTTTTGATGTTGATAAGCTCGCTTGGGACGAATATCTCTGCAAAGAGATTGGTATCCCAATGAGCATCCTTCCAACTCCTGTACCATCATCACAGATTTATGGTACAGTAGCTCCTGACATCCCTGGTCTTGAAGGTCTTGCAGGTACACCAGTATCTGGTGCTATCGGCGACCAGCCAGCTGCTCTCTTCGGACAGTGCTGCTTCAAGAAAGGTATGGCAAAGTCAACATATGGCACGGGCTGTTTCCTTCTTATGAACTCGGGCAATGAGAGAGTTCATTCTAAGAATCAGCTCACAACTGGTGTTGCTTGGTCACTAAATGGTGAGACAACATATGCTATTGAAGGTTCTGCTTTCAATGCTGGTTGTACTATTCAGTGGCTCCGTGATGAGGTTCACCTTATCGACAACGCACCTCGTTGTGACGAACTCGCAGAGACAGTTCCTGACACAAACGGCGTTTACCTTGTTCCTGCTTTCACAGGACTCGGTGCTCCTTATTGGGATATGTATGCTCGTGGTTGTATCGTTGGCCTCACTCGTGGTGCTAACCGCGCCCACTTCGCTCGTGCAACTCTCGAGGCACTCGCATATCAGGTAGTTGACCTCATCAAGGCTATGGAAGATGACTCTGGCATCAAGGTTGCATCTCTCCGTGTTGATGGTGGTGCTTCCGTTTCTAACATTATGATGCAGATTCAGTCTGACTTCCTCGACTGTGAAGTTAACCGTCCAAAGATCGTTGAAACAACAGCTCTCGGTGCCGCTTACCTTGCAGGTCTTGCAGTAGGCATTTGGGAGAATACTGACGATATCGAAAACAATAGACAGGTTGCAAAAATCTTTAAGCCTGACATGGACCCTGCAAAGAGAGAGACAATGTACAAGGGCTGGAAGAAAGCTGTAACTCGCGCTATGAGTTGGGTTGATCCAGAATAAGGAGGTTCATATGGATAGAAATAACATGGATTTCGAAACCCTACAGCACTTTATGACTGATGCTTTTACAGCAATCGGTGTACCTGCTGAAGAAGCAGCAATTGTTGCTGACGTACTTGTTGAATCAGACAAACGCGGTATCAATTCACACGGTGTAAACCGTTTCAAGCCAGTTTATATCGACAGAATCAATGCTGGCATTCAGTTCGCAGAGACAAACTTTGAGATTCTCAAAGAGACAGAGACAACAGCTGTTGTTGATGGTCACCACGGCATGGGCCAGGTAATTGGTCAGCGTTCAATGCAGATGGCTATCGATAAGGCTAAGAAATATGGCATGGGTATGGTAGCAGTACGTAACTCTTGCCACTATGGTATCGCTGGTTACTATGCAACTCAGGCTACAAAGCAGGGTTGTATCGGTATCACAGGTACAAACGCTCGTCCTTCAGTTGCACCAACATTTGGTGTTGAGGGTATGTTTGGTACAAACCCACTCACAGTTGGTATCCCAACTGATGAAGAATTCGACTTCGTTATCGACTGTGCTACATCGATTACACAGAACGGTAAGATTGAATACTATGAGAGAATCGGTGCAGATGTACACCCTGGCACAGTAATCGACATCGACGGCAATGCTGTTGAGGGCGATGCTGGTGTTGCATTAAAGAAGATTCGTCAGGGCACAGCTGCTCTCACAACTCTCGGTGGTATCGGCGAAGAACTCGCTGGTTACAAGGGCTATGGTTACGCTATGGTAATCGAGCTTCTCTCTTCCATTCTCCAGGATGGTTGGTACGGAAAGGACCTCGATGGTAAAGATGAGAACGGAAATATCCGTCCATATCACCTCGGTCATTTCTTTATTGCAATCGATACAAATCACTTCCTCGGTGAGGACGTAGCTCGTAAAAAGGCTGGCGAAATCATCCGTAAGGTTCGTGCTTCTAAGAAAGCTCCTGGCCACGACAGAATCTACTCTGCAGGCGAAAAAGAATGGGAGATCTACAAGCAGAGACTCGTAGACGGTGTTCCAATCACAGGTCCTGTTCAGAAGGAATTCGAAGCTGTTCGTGATCAGTTCAATCTTCCTTACAAATTCCCTTGGGAGGACTAAGATATGAACTATGCTGAAGAATCATTAAAACTCCACTATGAGTGGAAAGGTAAAATTGAAGTTGTTTCCCGTGCCTCTGTAGACAGCAAGGAAGCACTCTCGCTCGCATATACCCCAGGCGTTGCTCAGCCTTGCCTTGAGGTCCAGAAGGACATCAACAAATCATATGAGCTCACACGCCGTTGGAACACAGTTGCAGTTATAACTGACGGCACAGCAGTTTTGGGCCTCGGTGATATCGGCCCAGAAGCTGGCATGCCAGTTATGGAGGGCAAATGTGTTCTCTTTAAAGAGTTTGGTGGCGTTGACGCCATTCCTCTCTGCATCCGTTCAAAGGATGTTGATGAGATTGTTCAGACAGTTTCTCTCCTCCTCGGTTCCTTCGGTGGTGTAAACCTCGAGGACATCTCAGCACCTCGTTGCTTTGAAATTGAGAAGAGACTTAAGGAAGTATCTGATATTCCAATCTTCCACGATGACCAGCACGGTACGGCAGTTATCACACTCGCTGGTCTCATGAATGCACTTAGAGTTGTTGGCAAGGATATCAACGACATCAAAGTTGTAACATCAGGTGCAGGCGCTGCTGGCATCGCCATCATCCGCCTCCTCATCGCCAACGGCCTTAAGAATGTAATCATGACAGACCGCACTGGTGCCATCTACGAGGGACGTGAAGGCCTTAACCCAATCAAGGAAGAGATGGCTAAGATTACAAATAGAAATAAAGAGAAGGGCACTCTAGCCGAAGTTATCAAGGGTGCAGATGTATTCATCGGAGTTTCTGCTCCTGGTACACTCACACAGGACATGGTAAAGACTATGGCCAAGGACCCAATCATCTTCGCATGTGCAAACCCAACTCCTGAAATCTTCCCTGAGGAAGCAAAGGAAGCAGGCGCCGCTGTTGTCTCAACAGGACGTTCAGACTATCCTAACCAGGTTAACAACGTACTCGCTTTCCCTGGTATCTTCCGCGGCGCTCTTGACGTACGCGCAAGCGACATCAACGACGCGATGAAGATTGCTGCAGCCCATGCTCTCGCCGACCTCGTCTCTCCGGACGAACTCAGTGCGGATTACATCTTGCCTGCAGCCTTCGATCCTCGCGTAAAGGACGCTGTCGCTGCCGCTGTTGCAAAGGCTGCTCGTGACTCAGGCGTAGCTAGAATCTAAAAATAAACATAAAAAAAGGACCTCCGAAGAGGTCCTTTTTATTTTATTATTCCTTAATGATAGCACCGAGTTTGCACTTCTCAAAGCAAGCGCCACACTTTAAGCACTTGTCCTGGTCAATCTCATGAGCAACCTTAAGTTCACCCTTGATAGCTTCAGCTGGGCATACCTTTGCGCATGCTGTGCAGCCCTTGCACTTCTCAGGGTCAATTCTATAAGACTCGCCACCAGCTGGTGCAGCTGCCTCTGCTGCCTCTGCTGCAGGTGCAGCAACGAGCTCTGGAACAGGGTCATTAGAATTGTAAATAGCACCGAACTTACATTTTTCAATGCAAAGTCCGCACTTTAAGCACTTGTCCTCAACAACAACGTGAGGATTCTTAACTGTGCCTTCAATAGCGTTGCCTGGGCAGATACGTGCACAAGCTGTACAACCCTTACACTTGTTAGGGTCAATTCTAACTGGTGCGTCCCAATCGATGTAAATTGGGTCCTTGCCCTCTGCAGGCTGAGTCTTAATCATGTCAATTGCTTCTACTGGGCAAGCTCTTGCACAAACACCACAACCAATACAATCTTCGATTCTTGTTGGCTCTGGAAGTTCACGACGCATACCACGACGTGTAACCTTATGTGAAAGTGTAAAGAGACTTACTGGGCAATTGTAAAGGCAAGCTTTACAACCATAGCAATCATCATATCTAATCTGAGGAATGTAATTAGCCATTAATTGCCACCTCCTCTACGAAGTTAGACATAGGTCCTTCAAGGAAGTAGTTAAGGTTGAGAGCCTCAACTGTCTCTGGAAGTGGAATACCTGTCTTCTCATCAAAGCCGGCATTCTTCCATGCATTCATCATCTTAGCGTCAATTGGAACTGTCTTACCAGCATTCTTACCAACCTTAAGAGGTGGTTCACCAACCATACGGCCATGAGGACGTGAATACCAAGGATCAAGACCCTGCTTAATGTTGAACATGTGACGCATTGTAAATACACGTCTACCAATCCACATGTAATCATCCGGAGTCTTGCCCCAACCTGTAGCAGCATCAAGCCACTCGAACATTGGGTATGTTGCAGTACCAAGAATAAAGCCGAAGTAACATCCGCCAGCACCATCAACTACGCGCTTGAAGTAAGCACAAGCGAGAACCTTGAGAGATTCTTCATCAGAGATTTCCCATTCGCCCTCTTTACCACCAACAAGTACTGCTGGAGGAGCCCATGTAACCTTCTTCCAAAGGTGCATACAACCATAGTAGAGAGAACCGCCTGATGTATGACGAGAAGGTGTGGCATCGATAGCATAAAGTGTAGCCTGCTGTGGGTCTGGACGAGAGTCGTGCATTGGAGGTTCTGTACCACCAGCGTGTACACCATATTTAGCAAATTCAGGACCAAGACGCTCAACAGCCTTCTTACAACCATCAGCAAAAACATCACCGATACCTTCACGGTGACAAATCTGCTTAACGAGCTTGATGATACCTTCTGAGTCACCCCAATGAAGTTCATAACCAACGTCTTCCTTTGTAAGGAGACCATTCTCATAAGCCTCAATAGCCATACCTACAGCACCACCTGTAGAAATAGTATCGATACCTGCGCGGTTACAATACTCATTGAGGAAGAGCATTGCGTCGTTGTCCTCTGAGAGCAAGAATCCAGTGAAGTCCCACTGTGACTCGTACTCTGGTTTATGTACTCTTGAATATCCCTGGTCATTGTGCTTAATATGAGAAATATCAAGCTCACCACCACAACCATATACACATGAGTAGCAATAATAACGGTTAGTCTGAAGCTTAAGCATCTGTGAACCGTCAGTCTTATTAATCTTACTAATGTGGAAGTCCTCTTTCTGAGAACCGCCCCAGTTCTTAATAGGAGCCTCACCTGTTTGAGCAGCGAAGCCTGAAGCACCAGCAGTACCCCATGTACCCATAAGAACGCCTGTGAAGATACCATCTGGAGAGAGCTGAAGTTCTGGGAGGAACTTAGCAACGTTCAAAAGACCTGCTGGAACCTGTGGAGGCAAGAAAGCCATATTAACTCTCTTTGCGCACATCTTTGAAAGTCTCTTAATCTCTTCTGGATTCTCACCTGAAACTGGCTTTGTACCACCGAGAACGATACCCTTGAGCATCTTGGAGCCCATAACGCCACCAACGCCCTGACGAGCTGCGATACGGCCGTTATCATTACAAACACCAGCCATATAGCTCTTGTTCTCACCGGCCCAACCGATTGTACAAGCCTGTGGTCTCTTCTTGCCAGGAACAGTATTTTCCTCTACAAGAATCTTCTCAGCAACAGCAGCATCCTGACCCCAAATATGTGAAGCATCCTTAAGTACAGGACCGTTGTTGTCACAGTAGAGGTATACAGGTGTGTCTGATGCACCGTGGAATGCAATAAGGTCATATCCACATGCCTTGATAAATGGAGCGAAAGTACCACCACAGTTTGCCTCACCAATACCACCTGTTGCAGGTGACTTAGTAACGCACATCCATCTACCAGTAATTACAGAACCAGTGCTTGTCAAAAGACCAGATGTAATACAGAGAACATTCTCTGGACCCATTGGATCAGCTCCAGCTGGAATGTTTCTGTAGCACCACCATGCACCAAGAGCAGCACCGGAAAGGAAATTCTCGTAGATCTCGTCCTTAACATAGACATCTGTACAAGTTTTATTTGTAAGGTCTACTTTAAGGATTTTTCCACAATAACCCTTCATGTTTTCATCTCCCATAATATAAGTTTAAATTTGTTTACTTAACGAAATTAATTAGATTAGCCGCCACCTGTAGGTGAGAACGCGCTAACAATGTCGCCGTCTTTAAGGACTGTGTCATATGGAACCTTCTCATAATTTACAAGGAAAGGGAAAACCTTAGTCCAAATGAGTGGAAGTTTAACAATCTTCATAAACTGTCTGAGAGTTGTTCCCTCTGGGACTTCAATATCACCATTCTTATCCATCTTTGAAAAGTCACACATTGATGGACCATGAAACTCAATTTTCATAGGTTATCCTCCTGCAAAATATTGTACGGTTTTTTAGACCACACATAGTCGCTATATTATAACTTATTAATGTATATTAATCAACTATTGTTAAAGAAATATTTATGTTTACTTTATAAGAGTCGATTGATATAATAGGCATTGTTATTCCCGGAAATAAAGGGGAGGATCTCCATGTCAGACAGATATTCAAGACAAATTATGATTCCTGAATTCGGCGAGGACGGACAGGAAAAATTGCACGACGCAAGCGTACTCGTAATTGGTGCCGGCGGACTCGGCACAACACTTATTTATCACCTTGCGGCTGCAGGTGTCGGCACAATCGGAATCGCCGACAACGACATCGTATCACTCAGCAACTTAAATAGACAGTTCATTCACTTCGAGGATGATATCGGAAGTCTCAAAGTTGTTTCAGCTGCCGGAAAAGTTCGTAAATTCAACAGTGGCATTCAGGTTATTCCACTTGCAACTGCCATTTCAAAAGATAATGCAACAGAGATCATCAGTCAGTATGATATCGTAGCCTTAGCCGTTGACAATGCTCAGGCAAGAATGATTGTAAATGAAGCTTGTGTTGATCTCGGTATTCCATTTGTTGACGGTGGCATTAACGGTTTTGTTGGAACTTCAGTTTTCATCAACCCTCATCAAACACCTTGTCTCGCTTGCCTCTATGGCACAGAACTTCCTCCAGAAGAGCGATTCAGTTCATTATCTCCTGTAGTTGGAACAATTGCCAGCATCGAAGCCACATCAGTTATTCAGTATATTCTTGGTCTTGACGTTCCTCTTGCTGGTGAGCTCCTTTACTACGATGCTCACACTGCAGAATTCGAAAGACTCCCAATGAAATTCAAAAAAGGTTGCCCAATCTGCGGTGGCAAAAGAGCAAATAAATAAAACTAAAAGCCCAGGAAACTCCTGGGCTCTAATTATTTGCCAATACAAAAAAATTAAGGGAACTGGTGTCCAACCAGTTCCCTAATTTTTAAACGTTAACTATTCTAGTACTTAATTAGTTGTGCTTCTTTGTTGCTACGAAAGCAGCGCCAGCAAGTACTGTGATAGCAGCCATAGCTGAGAAAGCAGCGTCGCCTGTGTTAGCGATTTCTTCTGCTGGAGCAGCTGCAAGAGCTGTGTTGTCGTCAAGAACTACTGGATCTGCAACAGTTTCTTCAACTACTACTGGAGTCTCTTCGATGTTAGCTTCCTGCTCTTCGATTTCCTGCTCTACAGCTTCCTCAGTTGTTGGGAAGTGAGCTGCAAGGATAGAATCTTCAGCGATTGGCTCGAACTCGTTCTTCCAAGAGATTGTCTTGCTGTCTTCGATTACGAACTGCTTGTCATAGATTGTACGACCTGTAAGTGGATCGATGATAAGAACTTTGAAGCCATCCTGTGAATCACGTGTAACCTGAACGTCCTGGTCAAGCTTTACATAGATTCCTGAATCCCAAAGAGCTGTGTAGATGTTGTTCTTGATGTTCTCAAGGTTGAACTGATCAAGAGTTGGGAGTGTTGGAAGGTTCCAAGCCTTTTCCCATGTCCATGCACCATCATCATAGAGAAGATAGTTGTCGAAAAGTGTGTTGCCTGATACTGGCTGAATAAGGTGAATTCTGTAACCAAGTGTATCATCAGCGTCAACAGTTACTTTGTAGTCACGGCCATAAACAAGACCTGTGCCCTGGATACCCTTTTCAATGTTAGCAAGGATGTCCTTGAAGTTGAGTGTAGGAAGAGTTGTCTTCTTGTCTGATGAGAAGATGCTACCTACGTTAAAGAGCTTACCAAGAAGGCTTGAGCCGTCTTTGCTACCAAGTGAGAATGTAGCAGATGCTGTTGTTGTTGCAATGCTAAGAACCATTGCAAGTGCAAGTACTAAAGCAATAATCTTTTTCATAATGTCCAAATCCTTTCAAAATTTGTTAACAATTATTTGTACAGAATAGTTTTTCCTGTTCTTTACAGGTCATATTATATATCCGGACTACGTAGGTGTCAACACAAAAATGATTAAAGTTTGAACTATTTGGTCATATTTTGCACATTTTACAATAGCATATCAACAAAAAAGGGGCGTTTTTGGGCTAT
>R26__coassemble_571_pt1 | contig 22154 bp, 22 predicted proteins | sample R26__metabat2_low_PE_056 | metagenome-assembled genome bin R26 | reverse complement strand
CCTAGTTCAATTTCACTTTATCGGAGTCTCGACCCCAACAATTGACAGAGAACCTCTCTTTTATTGTATAGCTTTATAAATATCGCCTTTTTTAAGGCCTGTTTGTTTTGCAACTGTCTTTGCTGCATCATTCTTTGACATACCCTTTTCGACAAAGTCCTTTGCCATATCAATGGCAGTCTCTAAAGATACTTCCTCAGACTTGTCATCTTTAGCACCGGCAATGATTAAAACTATCTCACCTTTTAAGTTGTTATCAGGATAATCAATTACAGCCTGACTGAGGGTGGTTTTAATAACTTCCTCATGAATTTTAGTGAGTTCACGTACAATTGCTATCTCGCGGTCTCCAAGCGTCTCGTAGAGGTCGCGGAGCGTAGCCGAGAGTTTGTGCGGAGCCTCATAAAAAATCATTGTGCGACGCTCTGGGCGGATGTCATCGAGGTGGTCGCGACGCGACTTCTTATTTACACTCAAAAAGCCTTCAAAAGTGAAGCGACCGTTGTCCATACCTGAGATGGCAAGCGCGGTGGCGAAAGCTGTTGGGCCTGGGACAGACTCAACAGGTATGCCGTGTGCGTGGCACGCTTTAACAAGTTCCATACCTGGATCAGAAATAGCTGGCATACCGGCGTCTGAAACGAGGACGCAGTTTTCGCCACCTAAGATCCTACCAAGTATCTCATCCTCTCTATCATACTTATTGTGTTCATAGTATGAGACGAGAGGCTTCTTTATTTCAAAATGGTTGAGGAGTTTGACTGTAACTCTTGTGTCCTCTGCTGCAACAAAGTCGCATTCGGACAAAACGGAAACAGCCCTAGGTGAAAAATCACCAAGGTTACCTATAGGTGTTCCCATTACATAAAGTTTACCAGCCATAACTGCTCCTAATTATACGTTAAATCTGAAGAGTACAACGTCGCCGTCCTGCATAATGTACTCTTTACCCTCTGAACGGATAAGTCCCTTATCTCTTGCAGCTGCGAGTGAGCCACAGTCGAGAAGTGTCTGATAGTTGATTACCTCTGCCCTGATAAATCCACGCTCAATATCTGAGTGAATCTTACCAGCAGCCTTAGGTGCCTTTGTGCCCTTCTTGATTGTCCAAGCACGAACCTCAGGTTCACCAGCAGTTAAGAATGACATGAGACCGAGGAGGTCATATGAGCGCTGAATAAGAAGATCAAGTCCACCCTGCTCAATTTTAAGGTCGGCGAGGAACATCTCCTTCTCCTCTTTAGAGAGTTCGGCAATCTCTGCCTCCATCTCAGCGCAAATAGGAAGTGTCTGTGAACCCTCAGCGTCAGCAATAGCCTTTACTGCCTGATAGCGAGCATTGCTCTCAATACCACCGAGGAAGTCCTCCTCGCCCATATTACAAGCATATATTACAGGCTTATTTGTAAGGAGGTTGAAATCAACTAGTTCGATCTCCTCAGGAGCTTCTACCGTACGAGCACATTTACCATTCTCCAAAGCTTCCTTGTACTTATTTAAAAGTTCGAGTTCCTTTGCGAGGGACTTATCACCCTTCATAGCTTTCTCAGTCTTCTGAATTCTCTTCTCAAGAATTTCCATATCTGAGAGGATGAGTTCAAGGTTGATTGTCTCAATATCACGAGCAGGATCAATTGAGCCCTCAACGTGAACGATATCATCATTTTCAAAGCAACGTACTACGTGAACAATAGCATCAACTTCACGGATGTGTGAAAGGAATTTATTTCCAAGTCCTTCACCCTGTGCTGCACCTTTTACAAGTCCTGCAATATCAACAAACTCAACACTTGCAGGTACAACTGACTTTGGCTTGTAGAGGTCTACAAGCTTATCAAGGCGCTCGTCAGGTACAGCAACTACGCCAACGTTTGGTTCGATTGTGCAAAATGGGTAGTTGGCTGACTGCGCGCCAGCATTTGTTATAGCATTAAAAAGTGTACTTTTACCAACGTTTGGTAAACCTACTATACCAAGTTTCATTTAAAAACACCTTCAAATTTATTTCTGGTCGGAGTGAGGAGAGTCGAACTCCTGGCCTCTTGCTCCCGAAGCAAGCGCGCTACCATCTGCGCTACACCCCGCTGTAGTAAAGGAGCTTCGCAAGGAAGCCCCTTTCTTTTAAATTATACTTCTACCAAAACAAGTCCTACTAATGTACCAATTAAGATAAAGAAAGCAGGAAGTTTTGAACGCCACATAAGAATGGCTTCTGGAATAAGCTCACCGAATACGACATAGAGCATTGCACCAGATGCAAATGCAAGTGAGAGTGCAAGCCAAATTGGACTGATGAGACCGAGTGAATAGCCTATTACAGCACCTATTACTGTTGGTGCTCCCGAGAGCCCTGTTAAAAGAACAGCTTTTGTCTTACTCATTCCGCCAGTGATAAGCGGAACTGATACAGCCATACCCTCTGGAATATTATGAAGGCCAATTACAACAGCGAGAATAAGACCACTTCCTGCAAATACAGTCTCAGACTGACCTGCATATGAGGCACCAATTACCATACCCTCCGGAAGATTATGAAGAGCTATGGCGCAAGCCATTACTACGCCGGCAATAAAGAGTTCATAGAACTTGCCTGTCTGTCTATTCTCCTTATGCTCCTTATAGTGATCGGAGTGGATAAGTTCATCGAGGTCATCTGCTGTCTTTGGGTGAGATTCATCGATGTGCTCAATCTCATGGTTTGTTGTTTTATCAATGAGGTAATTTAAGAGATAAATCACGCCATATCCAAACAAGACACCGATAATAATAAACCAAAATGAAATAGGCTTATCAGCACCCTCCGGCATTATGGACTCAGGTATCAAGTCAAAGCAAACAACAGCCATCATAACTCCGGCAGCGAAGCTTAAAAGAAGACTTACCACCTTTTTTGAATCACGGCGAAGGATAGCGCCAACAAAACCACCGAGACCAGTACCACCGATACCCGATATAGCTGTGATTATTACTATCCACCAAATAATACCCATATGCCCCCCTATTTCTGCCAAGTTGCAGGTTCAATACCAAATGTGTATTTCTTTGAATAATCAGCACCAGCACAGATGTCAAATGTGAGGTCATCAATGTTATAAACAACGCTCCAAAGACTTGTTACACGGTGCTTCAAAAGATGATGCCTGTACTCAAGCTTTACGTGCTCAAGAAGAGACATAGCCTCATCCTCTGTCATAATACCTTTCTTTGGCTCAATGTTATCACGGATTTGGAAGTAACGGCTGTAACCGAAGTTTCCTTTTCTATCTCCCTTTGGAGCTGCAACAAGGAAGTTTGTAAGGTACTGATAATCCTTACCCTCCTCAGGTCTCGTAATCACCATCTTATTATCGACATATTCAATGATGACGTTGCCGCCCTCTCTGTCGATAATGTGGTAGTGATAATTACAACCTACTGCATCATGCATATCATACTCATCAAGGAGTTTGATAGCCTCTTCGGCGGTTGCACACTTGTCGAGAATCGCACGAATTGCAAGAGTAGTTGTAATTTTTAGACGACTTGTTGACTGCTTAGTTGGTGTACCCTTCTGTTCGAGGACTGAAATGCAAAGTCCCTTCTCATTAATACCGTCCATTACTGTGTAAGGCGCCATAAGGGTCCAAAAACGGTCTTTATAATCCTTAGGTGTACGTTTGAAGCCATATGTCATAAAGAGCATATCAGCGACACCAACGGACTTGTAGCCGTTCTCAGGGCTACACCAAACTATCATACAAGGAGAATCCTTATAATCAAAGTTCCTTGCAAGAATTCGTTTGCCGTCAGGGGTCTTAGCATTAAAACATGAACAAGCAAATCTACCAGGAACCATCATAAGTGGAAAACCACCTGTGATTTTCATGCTTGCCTTGTAGAGCAATTCAGCTGTGTTGCTCACACCAGTTTCAAGCATATAGTCGAGGAAGTATGGGTTCTTATAGTTGAGCATGTATACTCTGCTCTCATCCTCAAGTTTGCACTCAGCAACTTGAAGAGATTCCATCGTCTTATTCAGTTTTTTTCTGCTAAATTCTTCCATTGTTTTTCCTTATTTCTTTGCGATAACTTCTTTTGCAGCTGCTGCAATATGGTCAGCATCAAGACCGTAGATTTTGAGCATCTCAACTGCAGGACCTGAACCGCCGAATGTGTCCTCTACGCCAACTCTCTTGATAGGTGTTGGACAATTCTCTGAAAGTACTTCAGCAACTGCTCCACCGAGGCCGCCGATAACGCTGTGCTCTTCAGCTGTAACTACGCAACCGCACTCTTTTGCAGCCTTGATAACGATATCTTCATCAAGAGGCTTAATTGTATGGATGTTAATTACACGAGCATTGATACCGTCAGCCTTAAGTGCTTCAGTAGCAATAAGTGCCTCATTTACCATAAGACCTGTTGCGATAATAGCTACATCGTTACCAGAAGTAAGTTCTTTACCCTTACCCCACTCAAACTTGTAAGAAGCCTCATCAAAAATCTGAGGAACTGCAAGACGACCAAAGCGCATATATACTGGGCCAACATAGTCAGCAGCAGCAAGTACAGCAGCCTTAGCTTCTACAGCATCAGCAGGATTGATGATTGTCATGCCTGGGATAGTTCTCATAAGAGCGATATCCTCATTGCACTGATGAGATGCACCATCTTCACCAACAGAGATACCAGCATGAGTTGCACAAATCTTAACATTGAGATGTGGATAGCCGATTGAGTTTCTGATCTGCTCGAAAGCACGACCTGCTGCAAACATTGCAAATGAGCTTGCAAATACTGTGATACCTGAGAGTGAGAGACCAGCAGCAACGCCAATCAAGTTACCCTCTGCAATACCAGCATTGTAGAATCTATCAGGATATGCCTTCTTGAAAACGCCTGTCTTAGTGGCGCCTGCAAGGTCAGCATCCATAACGATAACGTTAGGGTTCTTTTCACCGAGTGCAAGGAGACCGTCGCCGTAGCCGTCTCTAGTAGCTTTCTTAATTACGTCTGCCATATTAGAGCGCCTCCTTAAGTTCTGCCATAGCCTGGTTGTACTGGTCAAAATCAGGAGCCTTACCATGCCAGCCTACTTGATTTTCCATAAATGAAACGCCCTTACCCTTTACTGTCTTAGCAATAATGGCAGTAGGAGCGCCCTTGAAAGCCTCAGCCTTTGTGAAAGCGTCATCAATCTGGTCAAAGTCATGACCATCAATATTGATTACGTTGAAGCCGAAAGCCTTAAATTTCTCATCGATTGGGTATGGTGAGTTAACCTCTTCGATTGTTCCGTCAATCTGAAGGTTGTTGTTATCAACAACTACTAAGAGGTTGTCGAGCTTCTTTGCTCCTGCAAACATAGCTGCTTCCCAAACCTGTCCCTCTTCAATCTCACCGTCGCCAAGGATAGTGTAAACTCTGTAATCCTTCTTGTTGATCTTAGCACCGAGTGCCATACCAACTGCAACAGAGATACCCTGGCCAAGAGAACCTGTGCTCATGTCAACACCAGGAGTCATGTGCATAGATGGGTGACCCTGAAGGCGTGAGCCTGGTTTTCTAAGAGTTTTAATCTCGTCCTCTGAGAAGAATCCACGAAGAGCGAGTGCAGCGTAAAGAGCTGGTGCTGTATGACCCTTGGAAAGAACGAAACGATCTCTATCTTCCCACTGTGGGTTCTTTGGATCAACATTCAGCTTGTACATATAGAGATATGTCATAAGATCTGAAACAGAGAGTGATCCGCCTGGATGGCCTGATTTCGCATTGAATGTTCCTTCGATAACACTCATACGAACTTTAACGGCATCTTTTTGAAGTTTTGCCTTAAGTTCTGCATTCATTAGTTATCCCTCAATTTCTTTAAAAAATTTTCGAAATACTCTGGCAGAGGCGCCTCAAATTCGAGGTATTCCCCTGTTCTCGGATGTATAAATCCAATAAGTCCAGCGTGCAGGCACTGGCCTAGTAATTCCTTAGGTGTGTTCTTCGGTCCATATACGGTGTCGCCCGCAACCGGGTGGCCCTTATAAGCCATATGGACACGAATCTGATGAGTGCGTCCTGTCTCAAGTTTGCACTCAACAAAAGTGTAACTGCCGAAACGCTCTAAAACAGTGAAATGTGTAACTGCGTTTCTGGAGTTCTTGTCCGTGACAGCCATTTTCTTTCTGTCTTTAGGACTACGACCGAGAGGTGCATCTATAGTGCCCTCGTCGTCCTTAATATTTCCATGAACAACTGCCTTATATTTACGAGTAAAGGAGTGTTCCTTAATTTGCTCTGCAAGATTTAGATGCGCAAAATCATTTTTTGCAACAATAAGAAGTCCACTTGTATCCTTGTCAATACGATGAACGATTCCAGGGCGAATCACTCCGTTAATACCGGAGAGAGAATCACCGCAGTGAAACATTAGAGCGTTAACTAAAGTCCCATCTAGGTTTCCTGGTGCTGGGTGAACGACCATACCCTTTGGCTTGTTTACAACAAGAAGGTCGTCGTCCTCATAAACTATATCAAGTGGAATGTCCTGTGGTTCAGCATTTAGAAGAACCGGTATAGGAATGGTTACCTTAACTATGTCGCCAGATTTTGCTTTGTAGTTTTTAACCACTGGTGCATCATTTACGAGTACATTTCCGTCAGAAATAAGTTTCTGCACAGCGGAACGTGTGAGTGAATCAATAGTGAGAGCAATTACGGTGTCAATACGTTCACCGATTTGATCGTCCTCAACTATAATTGTTCGAATATCACTACTCAACTTTCTCACCCTGTTCCTTGTCCTTTACAAAAAGTACGGAAACCACTAACAAAACTGCACCGACGGTGACAAGAATGTCAGCGAAGTTAAAAACTGCATATTCCATAAACAGGTACTCAATAAAGTCGACAACAAAGCCACGGAAGATTCTATCAATGAGGTTTCCGAGACCTCCTGATATTACTAGTACGATTGATACGTACTGCAATTTGTTGTCGGCCTTGCCCAAAAATAAATACAGGAGTCCGATGAGAATCATGACCCCTGTAATTATTGATAGTAGCCATGTTTTTTCGCTTAAAATGCTAAATGCGGCTCCTGTATTTTCGACATAACGGAACTGGATAATGCCATCAATAAAAGGAACAGCAGCAACTGGCTTAACGTTGGCAATGACGAGAACCTTTATAAGTTGATCAAGTCCTACCAACAAGGCAACCATAACGAGTGTTATGGTAATTGTCATATTAGCCCTTTCTTAAAAGAGAGAGAGGTCTTTGTCGTCCTCAGTTTCTTCTTCGTCGTCCTCGTCCTCTGCTTCTTCCTCTTCGTCTTCCTCTTCCTCAGCATCTTCTTCATCTTCTGCTTAGTCGTCATCAGCGAAAAGGTCCTCGCCAGAATCGATGTCTTCGAATTCTTCTGGTTCTTCCTCTGTCTCTTCTTCGTCTAAGTATTCCTCAACTTTAGCATCCTCGTCAGCGAGTTCTACTTCAACTTCTACTTCCTCATCATCAGTTTCGAGTTCGATGATGTTTTCTTTAGTTTCTTCCTTCTTCTTCTCATGAGCAGCTTTGATCTCCTCAGCGAAGTCAGGTGTGAACTCAAGCATGCTAATCTGCTTCTGATAAGAATCAATGAGGTCAGCGCGTACCTTAGCAGACTCTTCCTTAACGTGAAGGAGATGAGCCTCTTCTTTTTCAGCTTCCTCTTTGATTGAGTTTACTTGGTCATCATAAAGTTCCTGTGCCTTGGCAAGGAGCTTTGTAGCATTAGCCTGTGCTACACGAAGAATTTCGTCTGCCTGTGACTCTGCGTCCTTAATGATCTCGTCAGCCTTAACTCTGCTCTCTTCAACAACAGACTTAACACTAGCTTCAGCGTCAGCAACGATTGATTCCTTCATACGCTCAGCTGTGAGGAGTGCGTTTCTAATGTTATCCTCGTCAGCTTTGTAAGACTGGAGCTTATCAGCAAGAAGGTTCAATTTCTTAACGAGTTCACCGTTCTCATGGAACATCTGGTCGTATGACTCATATACTTCGTCAACGAATGCGTCTACGTCTGCAGCTTTATAAGCATTTCTACCTGCAAGCTGGAAATCGTACGCTTTTATCTGCTTAGGTGTAAGCAAAATAATCACTCCTAAAAACTTATTCCTTTGTTATGACTGGAAAAACATACCGCTGTTCTCAAGTTCCTCAAGCAAATCACCAGAGATACTTACATTGTAAGGTGTGATGATAAATGTGCTGTTAGCAACGCGCTTGAGCTGTCCACCGTTGGCATAAGCAACGCCTGAGAGGAAGTCGATAAGTCTGCGAGCTACGTCGCGGTTAGCTGACTCAAGGTTAAGTACTACTGTTCTCTTCTCGTTGAGATGATCAGCGATAGCAGAAGCATCATCGAAACGCTCTGGTTTAGCAAGTACTACCTGAAGCATAGCTTTCTGTGGCATAGAAACAACATTTGAGTTATTCTTGCGTGGAGCTGGAGCCTGATAATCCTCAGCGTAAGCAGGAGCTCTTGAAGGTACGTATTCTTCCTCTTCGTAGCCCTCATAGCCTTCCATGTCTTCGCCGTATTCATCTTCTGGCTCGAAACCTGTGATCTTTTTGATGTTGTCAATAAAGCTTCCCATAATAGTTCCTCCGCTTTTAATATATTCGTGCTCCAAAAAGACTGGAGCCTACCCTTACGAGATTAGCGCCTTCGAGAATCGCATCTGCGTAATCTGAAGACATTCCCATAGAGAGAATATGCATATTAATATTATCTATTTTTTTACTACTTATGTCAATAAATAGTTTATACATTGTAGCAAAAAATTCACGTACTTCCGTGCTTGAATCGCATATTGGTGGAATAGCCATCAAGCCCTCTACCTTCACACCTGGAAGTTCAGCAATTTCGTGGCAAGTTTCAAGCAGTAAGTTCTTTTCCAAACCACTCTTTGATTCCTCATCACCGATGTTAATTTCAACAAGTACATCTGTGGTAACACCCTTTGCTTCAGAGCACTTCGAAATCTCCTTTGCGACCTTTACGCTGTCAACAGATTGGATGGTTGAAACCTCGCCGACAATCTGCTTTACCTTGTTTGTCTGAAGATGTCCAATCAAGTGAACATCAACACCTTCAAGGTTCAGCTCAGGTTTCTTTCCCATGAGCTCCTGTACTCTGTTTTCGCCTATCAAGTCGATACCGAGTGAGAGAGCATGATTGATAAAGTATGGCTCAACAGTCTTCGTTACTGCCATAAACTTCGTTGCACCCTCTGGCACGCCACGTGTCTGCTCGGCTCTAGCAATATTCTCAAGAATCTGCTTATAGTTCTCCTCAATATCGTGGCAACGCTGAGCTCTGTATTGTTCCAAATCATTTAACGACTTTTCCATCATAAAGTTCCTTACCTTCCGTGATGATGTTGTCATAGAGAGTTACATATCCAGATGCGCCCTCATCAGCATGGCTGAGAACAAAATCATCAGTCGAATAAATTATATTGACCTTCTTAAACTTCGCAATATTACCACTGAGAACATATACACCCTTATTACCATCCTCATCCACACGAAGTGCATCTGTTGGTATCTTAAGGCCCGTATGAGATGCAATTACAAGTTCAGCGCTCTCCTGTCTAAGCAATGCAATATCTGAATTCATGAGATTGCACGCAAGAACGAGTGCAGCTTCGCCAGTTTCTCTATTCTCATTAATTGCGGCAACAGTTGCCTTAACAGAACTCACAGCTGAGAAAGGAAGATTTACTGTGATAGTCTTTCCCACACCGAGTCCTGGAATATTTTTCATCTCTACAACACAGAGAAAATACCAAGTGAAATCTGTTACAACCTTACCAATTGAGCCCTCAGGAACGGCTACAGGCTTAGCATCGAGAGCAGCTCTAATATCATCAACAGAGATTTTCTTTACATTCTCAAAATCAACAACAGTCTCAAATCCATCCGTGCCGTTTATATAGTAGCCAGAGGCCGTTGAGATAACGTTTCTGTGTCTTGTACTCTTTGTTGAAAGAGACTCGTATTGAGCCTTATAGCTCGCAAGCCTTGACTCAAAATCGAAGTTACTACCTGTTGCGATCTGTTTTGTTACAACCTGATTTCTAAAATCATTTACCTCTAAATCCAGAAGGGCAAAGTTGCGCTTATCAATCATATTGACAAGAGTGATTGCCTCCTCATCAATATATCTATCGAGGTCTGCAACATTGAAGATATAGTTGTCATCCTGCTTTGCAAGTTTCTCGTAACGGTCAATCTGTTCCTCAAGAGAACGAAGCTTAGTAAAGTTATCAGCAGCATCAGGATCCTTAAAAACATGTGCTACTTCCTGGTCTTTTGCTACTCGCGAGCCGTCCTCAACAGCCGGGATAATTGATCCCTCTTTTGTATTTATAATATAGGATTCATCACGCGCAACAAAGACATTGGTGTCGATAGTATCCTCAATCGTGTACTCATATGCAAGTTCAGTTCCAACAGGGTCATAAATGATCATATAAGCCTGATAGATGATGTAGACGATGAGAAGTGCTGAAGCAGCAATGATAAAGACTTTTTGAGCATTCTTTTTCTGTGTCTCGTTCACTATGATTCCTCCTTTTCAATTATTTTTATCGCCTCATTTATGAGGTCCTCCCGGCTCAATTCGTCGATATAGAGCCAGTGTACTTTTTCATTTCTCCTAAACCAGGTGAGCTGACGTTTGGCATAGCGTCGTGTCTCCTGTTTTAAGTGGTCGACGCAGACGTCGAGAGGCTGCTCGCCACGTATGTACGGCGCGAGTTCCTTTAGGCCGATGGCCTGTCGCGCCGTCGTGCCAGGAGCCTCATCGACAAAGGCTTTTGCCTCATCGAGGAGACCACTTTCAAGCATCAGGTCAACGCGCTTATTTATACGGTCATAAAGGCACTGTCTATCACGCGCGTTAAGACCAATAAATACCGGTGCATAACGGCTTGGGACGTCCCTTGAATGTTCAACTTGATATGAGATAGTTCGTCCAGTTGTGTAATACACTTCAAGAGCTCGAAGGACGCGACCAGTGTTATTAGGGTGAAGTTTTTCCGCTGTCACAGGATCAATTGCCGTTAGCTTACCAAACATAAAGCTTGGGCCCTTTTCCTCGAGTTCCTTTTGAAGTTCCTTTCTAATCTTCTGGTTTTTTTCATCAGTTTCTGGGTTGAGAAATTCAATGTTTTCAAGTAGAGAATCAAGATATAAACCTGTTCCTCCAACAAGAATTACACGTTTCCCCCTTGCTACTATGTCGTCAATTATCTTCGTAGCATCATCTTTGTAACGTGCAACACTGTAGACCTCGTTCCTTAAAACGCAGTCTATCATGTGATGAGGTATTCCCTGCATCTCCTGTTCAGTTGGTTTAGCAGTTGCTACATCCATGCCCTTGTAAAGTTGCATTGAATCAAAGGATACAACCTCTGCATCAAAATGCTTTGCAAGTTCAACAGCAAGGCCTGTTTTGCCTGAGGCAGTAGGTCCGAGAACCGCAATAACAGGAATCTTTTTCATTACTTATCCTTCTTCTGAAGTTTTCTCTTGTTTCCCTTTTCGTCAACAATATAGGTGTTGTCGAGCTCGCCGACGAGACTTCTCTTATAGGACTCGATATACTCGCGTCGAAGTTCTGCTTGCTCAGCAAGTTCTTCAGCAGTCAGTGGCCCATTTTGAGACCTATGATAGAGTTCGTTTATGCGATCAAGCTTTGCCTGTTCCAATTTCTTTCGCCCTTTCAATTAGTTTTGAGTGCTCATTAGGAATAGTTTCTTCAATAACTTCCATAAGGAGCTCATTAAGTATCTCGCCAACCTTTGGACCTGTATAGCCCAAAGAGATAATATCATTACCAGTTATGTCGAGTCCTTTGAGTGAGAAACAATCTCCCTCTGCAAGTACCTCGGCCATAAGTTTTTGAACCTCGACTATCTCAGGATAAAAATCACCCGTCTCCATATTGTGAGCAGCATTATCGCCCACTTTTACGAGCATGAGTTTTTCTAAAATCTCTGGCCCAAATTTGTTGAGTCTACGTTTAATGTATTTCTTTTCAGGTTGAACTGGATAATCATGATAGCGCACCAGTGTCAAAACAGTCTCATAGAAATCAGTAGGTAATCTAAGCCTTGAGAGAACCGTTTTTGAGAGTTCATAGCTCACTTCAGCGTGCTTGTATGTGTGACCCATTCCGTTTTCGTCAACTGTGAAAACGTGAGGCTTTCCAATGTCATGAAGCAGAAGTGCTAGACGTACATCAGGAAGTGGTTTTGAAGCACCTACAGAATATGCAATGTGGTTATAGATATCATAAACATGATGGATGTTTTGGTGATCAAAATCAAAACAAGGTTCAAGTTCAGGGATAATCACAGCAAAGACATCTCTATATTCTATGAGAATATCAGTTACACGTGGGCCTTTACCACATAGAAGTTTTAAAAGCTCCTCTGTTATACGCTCTGCAGCAATATTTTTTAGAAGGTCTTTATTTCTTCTAATACTCTTTGCAGTTCTTGCCTCAATATCAAAATCAAGAGTCGCTGAAAAACGTAGTGCCCTCATAATACGGAGTGCATCCTCAGCAAAGCGCTCGTCAGGCTCGCCGACGCAGCAGATGCGCTTTGCCTCTAAATCTGCGACGCCGCCAAACTCATCTATGAGTCTACCGTCCGCATCGCAAGCAAGCGCATTTATTGTAAAGTCGCGGCGAGCGAGATCCAAAGCCAAGTTCCTTGTGAACGTTACGTTCTCAGGATGTCTATTATCCTTGTACTCACCATCAACTCTATAAGTCGTTATTTCAAGCAAATTGTCATCGATTAAAACGGCAACTGTACCGTGCTTGATACCAGTCTCAATAACTCTGTAGTCCTTAAAGACTTTTAAGGTATCTTCCGGTAAAGCAGAAGTTGTAATATCCCAATCATTAGGTATTTCACCGAGAAGTGAATCGCGGACACAACCACCAACTACATATGCCTCAAAACCCGCGGATTTAAGCAGGTTCAGTGCGAGATTTGCGTAGTATGGTTTACGGATATCCATTAATTCACCTCTACTTCAAAAGGTCCTTATACTCATCAAAAGTGATGAGTATATTTATTATTTTCAAGAGACTTGAAGTGGAGAGTCTCTTTGGAAGTTCGAGTTTTAAAAGTAGTTCTTCCCTCTTTTTCTTTGAGTCTTCGCCTCCCATAAGGCCATCCTCATAGAAATCGAGCCTTGTTATCTGTCTACCAACCTGTGGCTTAGGATCATCTAAGACACCAGCTTTTTTAAACGCTTCTTTCAAAACTTCAACTGGCATTCCCTCAACACCGAGGGTACCCTCTGCGCTAGGTTTTTCCTTGCGTTTCTCCTTACCATAAATGTCCGGGATGTAGACATTTGTGATGTACTCCTGTGGAATTCGAGAGCCCAGGAAGTTTCGAATCATAAAGCCAGCAGAATCAGAATCAGTGAGAATGATTAGTCCTCGCCTCTCGGCAAGTGTCATCAAGAGTTTCTGTTTCTCTTTATCTTTAAAGATTTGAAAACCGTCTGTAGTAATTATTGTAGCATCGAGTATGCCATCAAGTTTTATAGCATCATACTTGCCCTCAACGACCACTACCTTATCTGTATGAATCATGAGGCTTTCCTCGCCTTTGCAAGTTCAATAAGAAGTTTTTCAAAAACAATTTGGTTATCATCAAAGCTTGTTTTAAGTTTAAAGTCTGCCTTGCCGAGAATCTCGAGCGAACGCTCAAGATTCTTTAGAGAGTATTTCTTTGCCCGATTAGCTGCATTGCGAAGTTTAAAGTCACTCTTATAGGCAACAGGATAAGCTGCTTTGAGGTCATTCATGCTGTGGCCAGTCTCCTGACAGAGCTTAACTCGGTACATGTCGACAAAAGTCGAGACAAGAGCGCCAAGAATCATTGTAGGCTCAGTCTTCTGTTCGAAGAGTACTTTGATGTCACGAAGAGCAGCATCGAAATTATTCACAAGAAGAGAGTCAATCATCTGGAAAGCAGTAGCCTCAACAGATTTGATGCACACTGCATCAATATCGCTCTCCTTAATTTCAGTTTTAGTAAACGCGCAAACCTTCAAAACCTCGTTTTGAATATTTGCGATATCATCTCCAACACAGTTTATCAAGTAAGTTGCAGTGCTCTGATCAATTATGCGCTCATGCTTTTTACACTCTGAGAGAACAAATTGAACAAGTTCCCTCTGATCACGTTTATTGAGTTCACAGACTGCACCATTCTTCTCGATAAGGGAAATCATCTCTTTTGCGAGCTTTGTCTTTGTAGAAAAGCCCTTTGTGTCCTGCCAAAGAATAAGGACACACGTGTCTGGAAGGTCTGAAAGAAGTGCTATAAATTTTTCGCGATCAGCTTCATTACAATTATCGAAATCATAATCATGAACAAAGACACAGGTTCGCTCACACATTGCTGGGAGTGCCTCAACACATACCGCAATTTCATCAGGGTCTGTGTCCTCTCCTTTGAGCTTGTGGACGTTAAAAGCCTCAAGGCCGGCAGGTACTACACTGTCAGCCAAAAGATTTGCATATTTCTGTTTTAAAAAGCTCTCATCGCCCTTGATAAGATAGACGCGTTTAAAGTCCTCTGTCTTAATATCCTGGCGAATCTCTTTAACGTCGTATTTCATAGTCACTACTCCGTATAATAATACAGAGTATATTATACTATAAATAGTTAATAAGTTCAACACATTACACAAGATAATGTGTAATTATTGAAACAATAAAAATCATCGCCCCAAGAAGAATTGTGCGTTTTTTTGATGCCCTGATCATGATTGAAAAACCAATTAAAATTATCACCGCGGAGACAGTGATATATATAAAATCATTTTCTAAACTAATTGAGGCGAAGGACCAATTTGATAGCATAGTTGAAATATAGATAACATATTTCATAATAAAGCCAGAAATCAGGAGCAACGGATTTTCGAAAGCGCATAGCACTGGGATTTTCGAGATAATTACTGCTACACCCGAGAAGAAAATTGCAGTGGACGCCACAGAAGTGGTAAGAAGATTTGTAAGTGGCGACACCACTGACATGTCACCAATTAGAAGCATAATGAGCGGCAACGTGAAGCAAAGAGTTGATAGTGTTACAAGAACAACGGAAATTATGTCATCAATTTTCTGCCTGAGGATGAAATTGTGAATTGTTCTCTTTAATAGTGGTCTAACTTTTCTCTGGAGCTCTGGAAAAACTACAAGTATGCCAAGTGTGGAGAAAAATGAGAGTAAGAATCCTGTATCCCCTCCAACAAACGGATTCAATAATATAATAATTATTGCCGAAAAACCAAGTGAATTCTTACTGTCAGGTTGTCGGCTAACCACTCTTCCAAAGAAAAAGATTATAATCATTATTCCAGCTCTAATCGTGCTCTTTGAAAAGCCCGTAAGGCCCATAAATAAAAGGACAAATAGAATTGATATAATCGAAGAAACTTTGAGGCCAAGTCCCCTTTTTAGTAGAAATCTGTAGATGATCATCGACCACAAAGTCGTGTGAAATCCTGACACTGCGAGGAGATGAACTATACCTGTTTTTTGAAAGCTTTCGTATATCTCATCAGGTAGTTTTGACTTCTCACCAACAAGCATTCCAAGGAGTGTCAATGAATAATCCTTCGGCAAATACCTTTTGAGTTCACTCTCGAGATAATTCCTCACGTTATAACTCAAAAGTCTCGCCTTATCTTTAACAGTTGGGTTGTCACAAGGTGTGATTTCTATATCACCATAAGTATAAGTTCCAACGTATAAGTCCTTTGCTTTAAGGCTTGAGTTTAACTCATAAATTTTCCCTTTTAAACTAACATAGTCGCAGAGTTCGCACGTCGCATATTTTGAAGAAAGCCTTATCTTATAACCTTTTAGAGGGCCTTCAGTCACCTTAACAATATATCTATCTGCACCGGAGTCGGACTTCGTGTCAAAACCAACAACCTGCCCCTTTACCTCTGCGACAGAGTCGCAAAGATTTAGGGCAGGTTTGTAATAAAATTCCGACTTCAACAAAAAAATCGCGCACGCAAAAGCAACGCTTAGGAGCGCTACAATAACAGTTTTGTCTCTGCGTGCGCGCTCAAAAAATGCTAATACTACAGCGATTACGAGCGATATTCCTCCAAACCAAAGCGCGAAACTTTCGCTTGTAAGGGATATCAGCATAAGCGTCCAGACAAATGTGAATCCAACAAGAAAAAGTGGTATAGACATAAAAAAGGCAGTCCTTTCTGGACTGCCTTTTAAAAATCATTTTTAGCCTGGAGGCCATGTCATATCTCTACCACCAATGATGTGGAAGTGGAGATGTGGTACTGACTGCTGACCACGCTCGCCAATGTTTGAAACAACACGGTATCCCTCTTCTGCGATTCCCTCAGCCTTTGCAATCTGTGGAATTACAGTGAAGATATGAGCAACGATATCCTTGTTGGAATCATCAATCTGGTTTACAGACTGAATGTGAGTCTTTGGAACAACAAGAACATGAGTTGGGCCCTGAGGATCTATATCACGAAATGCGTAACAGATATCATCCTCGTATACTTTTGTGCTAGGGATGTCCCCTGCAACAATACTACAAAAAAGGCAATCCATAATCAGTTTTCACTCCTTTTTATATCTTGTCAATGACTTAGCTACGAATAGCTTAGTTTCAAGGACGAACGGTTAAATATTTGCAAGAAAAGCCTCTGCAGCAGCCAAAGCCTCATCAACTTTTGCGAGGTCCTTACCACCTGCCATAGCGCTGTCTGGCTTACCACCACCAGAGCCACCAGCAACTGTTGCAACAACCTTTACGATGTTGCCTGCATGAGCACCTGCAGCAACTGCTGCGGTGCCACAAGCACAGGCAAAGCTGAGTTTGTCGCCACAAACTGATGCAAATACTGCAACCAAGTTCTCATCAGTAGCTACAGCGCTGTCAACCATTGTTCGAAGGTCGCCACCCTGTACGCCATCAACCTTTGAAGTTACGAGCTTAAACGCACCAATCTCTTTAGCATCACCGAGCATATCCTTTGCGGCATTTGCAGCAAGTTCTGCGCTGAGTTCCTCAACCTTCTTCTGAGCCTCTTTGAGTTCGGCTGAAAGCTGAGCAGCCTTTGACTCAATCTCCTTGACATTAGAGAGCTTGAGAGCAGCTGCTGTATTTGCGATGAGTTCATCGTTCTTCTTAATATAATCAAGTACTCCTGTACCTGTTACAGCTTCAATTCTACGAATACCAGCAGCAACAGATGATTCTGAGATAATCTTATAAAGGCCAAGTCTACCTGTGTTATCAACATGAGTACCACCACAGAACTCAGTAGATACGTCGCCCATCTTAACAACACGTACTATATCGCCATACTTCTCTCCAAAGAGAGCCATGGCACCGAGTTTCTTAGCCTCCTCAATTGGCATCTCTGTCATTGTTACAGGGAGACCCTTAAGGATTGATTCGTTTACTTTATCCTCAACAGCTTTGAGTTCCTCAGCTGTCATAGCCTGGAAATGTGAGAAGTCAAATCTTGAAACAGTTGGGCTTACATATGAACCTGCCTGCTCAACATGTGAGCCGAGGACCTCACGAAGTGCAGCCTGAAGAAGATGTGCTGCAGAGTGGTTACGCATTGTAGCAAGACGAGTATTCTCATCAACAGATGCCATTACCTCGGCACCGAGTTTTACAAGGCCGTCAGTTGCCTGTCCAACATGGAGATATACACCATTTGCAGTCTTAACTGTATCTGTAACCTCAAATGTGAAGCCTTCACAGTAGATGATACCAACGTCGCCTACCTGTCCACCGCTCTCAGCATAGAATGTTGTCTTATCAAGTACTACTGCAACATCCTCACCGATATCAGCAGAACCAACCTGCTCCCCATCTTTAACAATGCCGATAACTTTTGCGTCGCAAGTGAAATCTGTATAACCAAGGAACTCAGTCTTTCCAAGATCCTTAGTAACATCAGCGCTGCCCTTCCAAGCCTCAGCTACAGATTTTGCTGCAGCATCAGCCTTAGCGCGCTGTTTCTGTTCTGTAAGAAGTTCTTTGAAACGAGCCTCATCAACAGTCATGCCCTTCTCCTCGAGCATCTCCTTTGTGAGGTCGATTGGGAATCCAAATGTGTCCTGAAGTTTGAATGCATCCTCACCTGAGAGAACAGTTGATTTAGTATTTTCAATAAGGTCATTGAGCATCTGTGTACCAGTGTCAATTGTCTTATTGAAGCTCTCCTCTTCAGAGCCAATAACCTTCATGATGAAGTCGTGCTTCTCAACGAGGTTTGGATATGCGTTCTTGTTCTCCTCGACAACAACCTCAGCTACCTCAGTCAAGAATGTGTGGTCAATACCGAGAAGACGGCCATGACGTGCAGCACGGCGAAGAAGTCTACGAAGCACGTAGCCACGGCCTTCGTTTGAAGGCATAACGCCATCGCCAATCATAAATGTTGTTGAACGAATGTGGTCAGTGATAACTCGAAGAGAGATATCGCTCTTATCATTGTCGTGATATTTTACACCTGCGATTTTTGATACTTTGCCCATAATTTTCTGCATTGTATCTACTTCGAAGATGTTATCTACACCCTGCATTACACAGGCGAGACGTTCAAGTCCCATACCTGTATCGATGTTCTTTGTTGCAAGCTCTGTGTAGTTGCCCTCACCATCGTTGTTGAACTGTGAGAATACATTGTTCCAGATTTCCATAAAGCGGTCGCATTCACAACCCACTGCACAATCCGGGCTACCGCAGCCATATTTTTCGCCACGGTCAAAATAGATCTCAGAGCAAGGACCACAAGGACCGACACCGTGCTCCCAGAAGTTGTCCTCTTTACCGAGTCTAACAACATGTGAAGGGTCAACGCCTACTTCATTTGTCCAAATATCATAGGCCTCATCATCATCTAAATAAATGCTGGCATAAAGTTTGTCCGCTGGAATAGCAAGTGTCTCTGTTAAAAACTCCCAAGTCCAAGCACATGCCTCATGCTTGAAGTAATCTCCAAAAGAGAAGTTACCGAGCATCTCAAAGTAAGTGCCGTGACGCGCAGTGTGACCTACGCTCTCAATATCAGGTGTACGGATACACTTCTGACATGTTGTTACGCGTGATTTTGGTGGGGTAACCTCACCTGTGAAGTATTTCTTCATAGGTGCCATACCCGAGTTGATGAGAAGCAAGCTCTTATCACCCTGTGGGATGAGTGGGAAGCTTGGAAGTCTCATATGATCTTTGCTCTCAAAGAAGCTTAAATACTTCTCGCGGAGTTCATTAAGTCCTGTCCATTCCATTAATTTTTTACTCCTTTATACCTAGTTCAATCAAAAAGCGTGACAGTGCATCCTGCCATGCTGGAAGATATTCAAATCCTGCCTCATCTAAAGACTTCTTAGAAAGACGTGAGTTGAGAGGTCTCTTTGCAGGTGAGTTGTAGACGGCAGTTGTAATTGGAGTTATCTCCAAAGTCTTTCCCGCCTGTCTAACGATTTCATTTGCGAACTCATAAAAGCTACAAAAGCCCTCATTTGTCGCGTGATAAATGCCGTACTTATCAGTCGTAATCATGTTACAGAGAAGAATCGCAAGATCCTTTGTGTAAGTTGGAGAACCAATTTGGTCATCAACTACACTGATCTTATCCTTGGTATCAGCAAGTTTTAAAACTGTCTTAACAAAGTTCTTTCCATTGATACCAAAGACCCAAGAAATACGAACGATAAAGTACTTCTTACACAGACTCTTAACCATCTCTTCACCGGCGAGTTTCGACATGCCGTACTCCTGAAGAGGACCTTTACGGTCCAAAACTTCATACGGTGTATCCCCTTCGCCTGGAAAGACGTAGTCTGTGCTTATGTACATAAGTGGTATTTCAAGACGCGCACACTGCTTCGCCAAGGCCCTTGTCGCGGCGACGTTTATGTTCTGACATAGCGCCGTCTCCTCCTGCGCCTTATCAACCGCAGTGTAAGCCGCGCAGTGAATAACCGCTTCAACTGTGTTGTACTCAAAGTATTCAATTATCTTAACCTGGTCAGTGATATCAAGTTCGGCACGGGTAGGTGCCAAAACATCGTGACCAAGTGAAGTTAAACGCTCTACAACGTCATGGCCAAGCTGGCCAGTGACGCCTGTTACAAGTATCTTCATTATTCACTAACCGATTTCAAAATTTCACTTTCGTTGATATAGAAATCAAGATCCTCCTCAATGTCCTTAAGGAATGGAGAATTCTTATCCTTGTCTGAGAGGATAGGGTTTGTAATACCCCAATCAACACCGATATCAGGGTCGTTCCAACGAACGCCTGCGTCACACTCAGGAGCGTAAAACTCATCTACCTTGTACATGATTTCAACGTCATCAGTGAGTGTTACAAAGCCATGAGCGAAGCCCTTTGGGATAAAGATTTGCTTCTTATTTTCCTCAGAGAGCTCAACAGCAATCCATTTCTTATATGTTGGAGAATCCTTTCTAAGGTCAACTGCAACATCCATAATTCTGCCCTTGATGCAGGCGAGAAGTTTTGCCTGACACTTAGGATTCTTCTGAAAGTGAAGTCCACGAACAACACCCCTCTTTGCAGAGAAGGAACGGTTGTCCTGTACGAACTCTACGTGGATACCAGCCTCTTCGAGGTCTCTCTTTGAGTATGACTCCATAAAGCCACCACGTTTGTCGCCAACTGATTTTGGAGTGATAATCTTAACACCAGGAAGTTTAACATCGGTTACTTCCTTCATAAGGCTACCCTTCCAAGATGTATCCTTATCACGACCCCAGATTGGTCTCTCACCAAAGTTTGCGGAGTAGAGAATCTGTCCCTCTGCTACACGGCGTAAATGCTCACCGTACTTAGATTTACCGTAAAGTTTCGCAGACTCGAGGAGCTGGTTCTTTGAAATCCAGCGTGAGTTATATGCGAGTTCCTCCGGAGCTGAGATGATGATGTTCTGATTCTGTTCAAGTGTCTGGATGAAGTTAGCTGCACGGTTTAAAGAATCGACCGTTCCTGTATCCATCCAAGCATATCCACGGCCCATGAATTTTACTTCAAGGTCGCCAAGTTCTAAATACATTTGGTTAATATCAGTGATTTCAAGCTCGCCACGAGCTGAAGGTTTAAGGCTCTTAGCCATCTCTACAACACGATTATCGTAGAAGTACATGCCAGTTACAGCATAGTTTGATTTTGGCTCTGCAGGCTTTTCCTCAATGCTTACAGGTACACCGTTTGAGTCAAATTCAACCACGCCGAAGTCCTGAGGATTCTCAACGTTGTAAGCAAAGATAGTTGCTTTGTTGTCCTCTGAAGCAGATGAGTTGGCCTGACGGAGCATATGTCCAAGGCCATTTCCGTAAAAGATATTGTCGCCGAGAATCATTGCAACGCTGTCGTCACCAATAAAGTCCTCAGCAATAATAAATGCCTGAGCAAGTCCTTCTGGCTTCTCCTGAATGGCATAATCAATATTAATTCCGAAGAGATCACCTGCACCAAGAAGGTTCTTAAAACGTGGTGTGTCCTCTGGAGTTGAGATTATTAAGATGTCTCTAATGCCAGCGAGCATGAGCATTGACAAAGGATAAAAAATCATAGGTTTGTCGTATACTGGCAAAAGTTGTTTGGATGTAACTCTTGTGAGCGGATAAAGTCTTGTACCCGAACCGCCTGCGAGTATAATGCCTTTCACTGATAACACCTCATTTAATAATATATTAAATAACAGTACCGGTAATTTTACTACTTATTGCACTTTTAGTCAATTTTTTATATACTATACGCGGACATACTTTATTTGGCCAATAGAACCGGCCCAGGAGGTTAAATTTATGAAGGTTGCAATTATCGGTGGCGGTGCTTCAGGACTCGCAGCTGCCATCACAATCAAACGTGAGAAGCCAGAGATTGATGTTACAATTCTCGAGAAGCTCGACACGGTAGGTAAAAAAATCTTGGCCACAGGTAACGGCCGTTGCAACCTTTCAAATTTCGTTATACAAGAAGAGTGCTACAACGGCGACCACGATATCATCCACACCGAGCTTGATGATTTTGATGCAGTTGGAGCTCTCGTATTTTTTAATAGTCTA
>R26__coassemble_553_pt1 | contig 22769 bp, 17 predicted proteins | sample R26__metabat2_low_PE_056 | metagenome-assembled genome bin R26 | reverse complement strand
TTTTTACAATGTACTATTTTTATAAATATTAATTAATCATTTAGTTGATTATGGCGTCAAAAGCTTGGCTGATATATTTGACACCAATTACCTCTATCTCCTTCTGAAGTTCCTTAGATACGCTCTTTAGGTTGTCTTTTGGAATTACTACACGGGTGAAGCCAAGACGCGTTGCTTCACGTATACGCTGCTCACAGTGACTTACAGAGCGGATTTCACCGGCAAGGCCGATTTCGCCGAAGGCTAAAACGTCCTCACGGACAACTGTGTCCTTAAGTGAGGACACAAGAGCCAACGCGACAGACAAATCCGCAGCCGGCTCTAAGAGTTTTAAGCCACCTACTACGTTTAAATAGACGTCCATATTAGCAAAGAAATAGCCACCACGTTTTTCAAGGACAGCAAGGATCATATTCATACGGTTGAAATCAAATCCATTTGTCATTCTGCGTGGATTTCCAAAGCTAGTTGGAGTAACTAACCCCTGAACCTCTGCAAGTATTGGTCTGCTACCCTCCATAGTGCAGGCTACGCAGCTTCCTGAGGAGTTTTTAGGTCTACCCTCTAACATCATCATAGAAGGGTTTAAAACCTCTCTGAGGCCGTTGTCGAGCATTTCAAAGACACCTATTTCATTAGTTGATCCATAACGGTTCTTAACAGCTCTTAAAATACGATAATTATAGTTTCGTTCACCTTCAATATAAAGAACGGCGTCAACTATGTGCTCAAGTACTTTTGGTCCGGCAATATTACCATCTTTATTAACATGGCCAACGATAATTACAGGTATGTTGAAGTCTTTTGCTGTGCGCATTATAAAGTTAGTGGACTCACGTACCTGAGTGAGGCTGCCACAGGAACTTGAGAGTTCGCTGAGCATAACTGTTTGAATAGAGTCGATAATTACGAGGTCTGGTTTGTCGGATTTGATATGCTCACAGATAATTTCAACGTCGGTTTCACTCATAATGAAGACATTTGGTGAGTCCACGCCGAGTCTATCAGCACGAAGTTTAATCTGGTGAGCTGATTCCTCACCTGAGACATAAAGTATTTTGAGGTTTTCACCGAGGTGCTGGCATACTTGAAGAAGAATGGTACTTTTACCAATACCAGGGTCACCTGAGAGCAGAACAAGAGAGCCCTTGACGATACCACCGCCAAGAACGCGGTCAAACTCTGAAAGACCAGTTAAATAACGATGTTCACCGTCTGATTGAATATCCTTAATCTGCTGAGCAAGACCCCGTTTGCCACTATTTGATTTAAGTTTAGAAATACTAGCTGGTTCGTCATTTATAATTCGTTCCTCAAATGTGTCCCATTCCCCACATTGTGGGCAACGGCCGTACCATTTAGGATTCTCATAACCGCATGCGTTACAGACGAAAACTGATTTAATCTTATTAGCCATAATAAACCTCACTTTACCGACTTCTCACTAGTTGTATTTTAACACATAATACGTCCCAAAATCAGTACTTAAATAAAAAATAAGGGTAGCATTTCTGCTACCCTTAAAAATTTAATCTTAGAAAAGGTTTGGACGGAATTTATATCTCTTATCATTGATCTTAATCTCGTTAGAGAGTTTTCCGCTTTCCTTGTCAGCAAAGTATGTTGAACCTGCTGGTACAACGAATGTGAGACCATCTTCAATAAGATCAATCTTGAGGTCATTAGTTCTATGGCATTCACCATCAATATTAGTATGGTTGTTAGTCTCTTTGTTGTCATGGATAATGAGCTGCTTTGCACGAACATATTCACAGTGTGTGCAATGAACATGAGTATCCTCATTGTTCTGCCAGTCAAACATCATGATGAAGAACATCATAATCCATGGCATATCCTTCTTCATAAGAACAACATCCATAAGATGGTCATCAGGCATAGCGAATGGAGCTACTTTGATGCCAGAACCATACCAACGTGAGTTACAACCTACTGCGAATACGTAGTTGCCGTCCTGCTCTTTACCATCAATAGTGATGTGATATCTGTTGTTTACCTTTGAGAACATGCAGTAGAGACCACCAAGATAATATGAGAGGTGACCTGCTACACCTGGAAGCTTCTTCATCTGGCCCTGAACTGCGCAAGCGTCAGCATCGAAGCCCATAGAAGCCTGGTTAATAGCTACTTCAACATTCTTACCATCATCACATGTGATGCAGTCAAGAGGAATAGCCTTGCCGTTGATCTGGCCCTCGATATCAAGGAAGATATCAAGATCGCCGAAAAGACGAGTCCAGTCGTTACCAGAACCGAGTGGTACAACTGCAACTTCAGCATTTTTAAAACCATAAGCGCCGTTTACTACTTCGTAGAGTGTTCCGTCACCACCGCAAGCATAGAAACGACAAGGATCGCCCTTAGCAGCAGTCTCTTTTACGAAGCGGATACCGTCACCAGCAGCCTTTGTGTAGTAAATCTCATAATCAATACCTGTCTTTTTGCAAGCAGGTTCAATTGTGTCTTTTACAAATGTTGCACGAAGGCCTTTACCAGCTGTAGGGTTAACTACAAAATAATGCTTTAAAGCTTTAGCCATAATGTTTATCTCCTTTGCTATTGCAATTATTTAAAATACATGTACAACTGACATTTTATCATACCGTTATAGAGTTTTCTACGTTTATCTGCCCTTTTACCAAAATATTTTTCGAAATCTTCAGATGGACTGATTGCGTAGTAGGACCAACCTTTTTTGCCTTTAAACTTCTGGCCCATAAGTCTATATAGATCATTTGCAGCGTTGATATCAAGAAGTCTCTCACCATAAGGTGGATTACAAATTACTGTACCCTTTTCAGTCTTTGGTTCCCAGTCCTTAAGGTCTTTAACCTCAAAAGTGACGTGGTCAAAAACGCCTGCGCGCTTGGCATTCTCTTTTGCAATCTTAATAGCTTCAGGGTCAATATCTGAACCATACGCCATAAAATCCGAGTCTGTCTTTACAAGGTTCCTAGCGCGTTCTCTCTCCTCTTCCCAAATCTCTTTAGGGAATTGTTTCCAACCCTCAGCGGCGAAGGTACGATTTACGCCAGGTGCGATGTTAAGGACTTTCATCGCGCCCTCTATAACGATAGTACCTGAGCCACACATTGGGTCGTATAGAGTGTGATATGGGCGAAGACGAGCAAGCGTGCAAAGGGATGCTGCAAGTGTCTCTTTAATTGGAGCATCATTTGCAACTGGTCTGTAGCCACGCTTGTGAAGTCCAGAGCCCGATGTATCAATGACGAGTGTTACCTCATCATTCATGATTGAGAACTTAATAGGATACTCAGTACCTGTCTCGTTGAACCATGGAAGCTTGTAATTAGTCTTAAGTCGTTCAACAATAGCTTTCTTTATTATTGACTGACAGTCAGAAATTGAGAAAAGCTTAGAGTTCCTTGAGTAGCCATCTTTAACAGGAAAAGCATCATCTTTTCCAATCCACTCCTCCCAAGGAAGATTCTTTGTTCCTTGGAAAAGATCCTCAAAACTATATGCTTTAAATGTTCCTATAACAATCTGAACTCGCTCAGCATGGCGGAGGCAGATATTGGCACGGGCCAATATGTGTTCATCTCCAGAGAAGAACACACGCGCGTTTTCACAACGCACGTCCTCTGCCTCGAGCTCTTTGAGCTCATCAGCTATTAAGGATTCAAGTCCCATAAGACATGGAACAACATAATTCATTATCATAAAACACCTTCTGCATGTCTTGTGACATGACAACCGATATTAACAGCAACAGGAAGTCCAGCTATATGTGTTGGTGCAACTTCAATATTAACAGCGAGTGCTGTTGTCTCACCGCCAAAACCCTGAGGGCCAATACCCAAAGAATTGATCTCCTTAAGTAATCTATCTTCCAAGTCCATATAATAAGGATCTGAATTTCTAATTGAAACATCGCGACAGAGGGCCTTTTTAGAGAGAATAGCACATGATTCAAAATCTCCGCCAAGACCTACACCAACAACGATTGGTGGGCAAGGATTTGAACCGGCATCAGTTACTACTATTTTAACGAAATCAACGATGTCATCCTCTGTTGCAAAAGGAGTCATCATCTTAAGTTGGCTCATATTTTCTGAACCAAATCCTTTTGGGCAAACTGAAAACTTAAGCTTATCCCCAAAAGTTGTAGTCAAATGAATAACAGCTGGAGTGTTATTGCCAGTATTAGTTCTATTTTTGAGCGGGTCGCAGACAATCGACTTGCGAAGATATCCTTCTTCATAGCCCTTTGCTATACCAGCATTAATGGCATCACTAAGAAGTCCACCAGTGATGTGAACATCCTGTCCAATCTCAACAAAGACAACAGCCATACCAGTATCCTGGCAAACAGGAATATCAAGTTCCTTTGCTGCATCTATATTGGCACAGATATCACCAAGGATTTCCTCTCCAAGCCCCTGTGGCTCTTTTTCTTTTGCTGAAGCAATAGTTTCGCAAAGAGAGCATGGAAGTTCCTTGTTAGCCTTCACAGAGAGTTCTGCAACTAATTCTTCAATTTGTTCAAAACTAATATCTCTCATTTTTGACACCTATATTTCTTTAAAAAATATGCAGAGTGTACGTGCCACTCTGCAATATTTCATATTAGCGACGAGCACCACTGCGTTTACCATAGCCTGAATGCTTAGTATCAGTGGAACGTTTAAGATCAGCCATCTTCTCTTCTGAAGATGATTTCCATTTGCTCATCATATCTTCAAAGCTCATATTTTCAGGATCTGCCTTAGGCTTTTGTCCCTGCCAAACGTTTGGAGCAGAACGCTCACGTTTCTTTGGCTTAGCCTCAGGTTCTGAATTCTCTTGAGCCTGTTTAATTGAGAGCCCAATCTTACCATTTTCATCAATAGTAAGAACTTTTACCTTGACTTCTTGACCTACTTCAAGAAAGTCAGTGATCTCGTTTACATATGTAGATGCAACCTCTGAAATATGAACCATTCCAGATTTTCCGTCCCCAACATCTACAAATGCACCGAACTTAGTAAGGCCAGTAACCTTACCATCAAGAATTGCGCCGATTTCCAATGCCATAAAGTGAAAATTTCCTCCTAATTAGTCACCGGATGAAATGTCGTAGTAAACCCTTTCACCAGGTAAAACATAGCCCAATACGTCTCGAGCTATTCTTTCTATATAAGCGGATTCATCACCATCAGTAAGTACATTTTCAAGTTCATCATTCTGCTCCTGTTTTTGCTGAAGAGTCACCTGAGCTTGTGCCACCTGCTGTGCTTTCTCGCTTTTTTCCATTTGAAGTGAAATTAAAGATATAACGAAGTAGCCAATAAGGGCAATAATAGCAAGAGTAAGAATGAAACTAGAAGATCTCTTTTTCTTTTCTACTGGTTTTTGCGATTCTGCCATCTACTCACCTTCGTTTCCGTCCGTTTTATAATTTAAGTAATTATATAATAAGAATTTACATTTTTACAAGACTTTTTGTTAAATTGGCTTGAACATCTCGCTAGCATTCTCTTTTGTGGCGTATTCCTTTACTGAAACCACTTGTACTTTAATTGTCTTCTCACCCATCTTAATTTCAATAATGTCATTTTCTTTTACATCATATGAAGCGCGAGCTACTTTTCCGTTGACAGATACATGACCTGCATCACAGAGGTCATTTGCAACAGTTCTACGTTTAATAATTCTTGATACTTTTAAATACTTATCTAATCTCATTTTAATACCTCATTTAAGTTATGAAGGAAAAAGGGAGAGGCAAAAGCCTCTCCCCAATCTGGTTTTAAATAATCTTAATTATTTAACAGCGTCCTTGAGACCCTTACCAGCCTTGAAAGCAGGAAGCTTTGATGCTGGGATTGTCATTGGGAGACCTGTCTTAGGGTTGTGGCCCTGCTTCTTAGCGCGTTTTCTAACTTCGAATGTACCGAAACCAACGAGCTGAACTTTGTCGCCCTTCTTAAGTGCCTTAGTTGTGTTAGCGATGATAGCGTTAACAGCAGCTTCAGCGTCTTTCTTTGAAAGTTTTGTGTCAGCTGCTACAGCAGCAATGAGTTCAGATTTGTTCATAATGTCCTCCATAAATTTTGAAATTAATTTGGATATGAAAACCACAACATTTAGTGGTTCACATATGTCCGAACTACAAGCACATATTAACCCAAAACATTCAGTTTTTCAAGTACTTTCGCGATTTTTTGGCCTTTTGGCAAAGATAATACATCGTTTTTTGTAAGAACTTTGAAAAGCATTAGTGATATTAGCCAAACAATTATAGCTACTATTGTGCAAAGTACACAAGTGACAAAGCCTATGTTTATTGGCAACCTTTCATTTACTGATGGTAAAAACTGGTCACAAAGGTACTTAATACCGAAACAAGCGGCACTTGAAATGAGACCAACTACAGCCGGTTTTATAACACATTCAAACCATTTAAGTTTTACACCAGTGATTTTTAATAAGACTAAAAGGTTATTTAATACAATTATCAAATAGCAAAGTACTGTACCTACAGGTGCACCTTTGATATTAATTTCTGGACGCCCAACGAGTACAAAATTTAAGATGATCTTTGCAGTTGCACCAAAGAGCAATGATTTTACAGGAACATCTGCCCTACCAACCGCTTGAAGCATATTGTTTATAGGTGTAGAAATTGCAAGAAGAAGTGCAAAGATTCCAAAGATAGCAACAAATGGATATGAGATATCCAAAGTCTGTGATGTTGGATAAAGTACTCTGAGCATCGGCTCTGAAATAACTGCCATACAGAAACCTGCTGGAACAGCAATCAATGTTGATGTCTTAACAACAGTTGAGATAGCACTGTGCATCTTATCCTTCTCATTAGTTGTATAAGCAGCTGCAAGAATAGGAATTGCGCTTACACCAAGTGTCATGATAACTGTTGGAATAAGGTTTCTAAAGTCTAATGCCACACCGTAACAGCCATAAAGGAAATCCTTGATATCATCAGTTTTAAGATTGATTTCATCAATGATTGGATATGCTGCTCGAACTGTGTCCTCTCCTATTGCTACAGCGTGTTTGAGTCTTGATTGAACAGTTGAAGTATCAATGAGGTTTGTGACATTTAGTACAAGAGCACTTGTTGCTATAGGAATTACTGTATTTATAAGTGTCTTTACAAGTGACTTTGTATCTGTAGGTTCTGGAGAACCAAGGAGTTCCTCCTCTGTGATACCATCACCGTTTTTATGATAGATGATGAAACAGTAAATCAAGGCAAGAATCGTGCCTATAGTTACGCCAAGAATTGCAGCGGCTGAAGAGTATGGCGCAGCAGCAAGAACCACATCTTTTGGTTCTTCACAGGCCTGTCCAAAGACAGTGCCGGTTGCGTAGAACTGCTCATATGCCTTATTTAAAACAAGTTTTGAAAGACCGATACCAAAGATGAGCTTGCCAATACATTCAAACACTTGGGAATAACCCGTCACTCTCATATTACGAAGGCCTTCGTAGTAGCCTCTGTAAGTTGACATCAAGCAACAGAAGAAGATTGATGGGCCAATACAAAGAATGCTATAGAAAGCGTTTGGAGAGCCGATTATGTTGTGTGAGAAAGGATAAGCAAGACCAAACATGAGAAGCGTTCCAACAATACCTGTTACGAGGAACACTCTCTTTGCAGCATCACGAACTTTTCGCACCTCTTTATATCTACCAGTGGCCATACGCTCAGAAATCATCTTAGATACTGCAACTGGAAGGCCAGCCATAGAAATAGCATAAATAGGTGTATAGAGTTCATATGCAGATGTAAAGTAACCACGACCTACCTCTCCTATGATATTTGTAATAGGTATCTTATAGAAAATGTTTATAAGATGGACTATTACAGTAGTCATCATAAGAAGCATAGCTCCGCTTAAGAGAGATTGACTTTTTTGTCTATTTTCCTGTTCCAAAGCTACACCTCCTAACCCACAAACTCACGAAGTAGTGAGTTTTTCGGAATAATTTCTTTATCGAGCGATGTGACCTTATTTAGACTCTTAATAAGTTCTAATGCAGGATAGTAATATAGACTATCCTCTGGAAGCTCTTTAAGAAGTTTAATTGCCAAATCCTTATAAATACACATCTCATACGGATGAAGTGAATCAATCTGATAGTCAGCGAGGTCAATTAGAGGAATTAAATACTTATCTTCTCCTTCAGCAACCTTTGGCCACATTGAAAAAGTGAGTTCAACTGGTGCTGATCTAAAGTGATAGTCACGAATTACTCTTCTAAAGAAGCGAACATCGCGTCTACTGAATAGAACCTCACCATTATCGTCTAAAATATCTGAAGCCGTTGAAGCATAGATTTTAACAATACAATCACTGTCAAGTTCCTCGGTAAATATAGGATTGATAGCATGAAGACCTTCTATGATTACTACATCGCCAGGCTTAAGGGTCAATTTAAAGACATTGTCCGTTCTTTTACCTGTGTTGAAATCGAAGAACGGGAGCATTGTCTCCCCTTTTTCTACAAGATCCTTTAAGGTGTTCTGAATCAATTCCAAGTCAAGAGCATATACAGCTTCAAAATCCTGCTTGCCGTCCTTTCCAGGAGGAATCTCATCGCGGTTACGATAAAAATCATCGAGTGAAATAACATTGGCATCATAGCCCATATGCTGAAATAGACGCGCAATCTTGTTTGCGCCTGTAGTCTTACCAGATGAGCTTGGACCTGAGAGCATAATGATTTTATTGTCACTTGGGCGTGCAGCAATCTCACGTACAATCTGCTCCAAATAAGCAGCGTACATACGCTCACATTTACTTACATATTCAATTGGATTTGTAATTACCTCTTTGTTAATTACCTTTTGGTAATGAAGATTATCCATAAAAATCCAATACTGCTTTCTTTCTTGATATTTGCTCTTCAAATTTATCGTTATACTCAAACGGATATTTGAAGTTAAAAATACGAGTAATATTTGAACCATTAGGCTCTTTTAGCTTGGTTACTGCTCCTGCGCCACAGGCAAGTATTGTGTGGCACTCCTCCATCATAAAGATGTTGTACTTGGACTCATAACCAGGTTTGCACCAACCAACGTTTTCAAGATTACCAACTGACTTTGCTTGACGATACATATAGTAAGGAATGTATCCTGCAGAATAGAGTGCATCATTGGCATAGTCAACCATAGAAGATATGTCGCGTGCAAATGAGAATAATCCACTGGAATAATCTAAGTCTGAGGAACGCTTATATGCCAGTGCATGAACAGTAATATTTGAAGGTCCAAGTGCGATAACTTTATTCACGCTATCTTTGAAACCGTCTAAAGTATCACCAGGCAAACCAGCGATAAGGTCCATGTTAATGTTATCAAATCCGATGTCTGTTGCTGTGTTAAATGCGTCGACGCACAGCTCTGCTGTGTGGCGTCTTCCAACGAGCTTTAACACCTCATTTGACATCGTCTGTGGATTTATACTTATTCGGTCGACAGCGCCGTCACGACAAGCTCTTAGTTTGTCCTTCGTAATCGTGTCTGGTCGACCCGCCTCAAAAGTAAACTCCTTACAAAAAGACATATCAAAACTGTCCCTGACAGTCAGAAGAAGTCTTTCAATCTGCTCCGCCGAAAGAGTTGAAGGTGTGCCACCACCAACATAAGCAGAGAACATCTTAATACCAGACTGTTTTGCAATTTCACCGGTATACTTTATTTCTTTAAGCAAGTTCTCAAAGTATGGTACAAAAGCTTTCTTAGCAGTTGGAGTATCAACTGCACTTGAGACAAATGAACAATATGAACAACGGCTTGGGCAGAATGGAATTGAGATATATAGACTAAAGGCATCAGGAGTTGAAGTGCCAATAATACTCTCCTCAGTTTTTGCAACATCGAGAGCAAGTTTAGTCTTTTTCTCAGTTACATAGAAAGAGTTTTTAAAATACTCTATGCCCTCTTCCTTGCCCTTTTCTTCCATAAGTCGAATGAGAAGCTTAGAAGGCCTGATACCGGTTAAAATGCCCCATCCAGGAGTAATGCCAGCTGCCTTGCAGAGAACTTTATAAAGAAGTTGTGCACAGTGAAGTTCAATACTGTCCTCTGAATTAGCGAGAGAACAAGGGATTAGCCTATTCTCCTCAGATTCAGAGATTATATTTCCACTTTCCGAGGTATAAGCAGCACTAACCTTTGTAAACTCACCAATTGTCTCAGTTGTAACTTCTACAGATGGCAAATCATTAAGAATTTCAGGAGCAGGCTCCTCTCCGTCCTTCAACTTACCATCAATAATAACTTTTACGGCCTCCTCTTGAAAAAAGCAGGAGGTCAATTTTTCAAGTTCATATGCGTAGTCGTTACCATTTACAATAAGGACCATTCAATCTTCCTCATAAATCTGTTTGTCTTACGCTCTGCATCGAGAGTTGTAGATATACCATGTCCAGGATATACAATGTAGTCTCCGCTGAGCATGCCAAGTTTCTTAATAGAATCTCGCATATCATTCAGATTACCACGGAAAAGATCAGTTCTGCCACATGTGCGACAGAAAAGTGTATCTCCAGAGAACATAATATTATCAAAGAGATAGCAGACGCTTCCAGGAGTATGTCCTGGAGTAGCAACTACTCTAACTTCAATTCCACCAAAGAAGAAAGAATCACCATCTTTAACACGTTTGTCAGCGTGCATTGGCTGCTGCTCAATACCTAGATCAGCAGCAAGCGAGCAAGAAGAACTTGTAAGACAGATTTCATCCTCATCAGCAATAACTACAGTTGCATCAGGATACTCTTTCTTTAAATCATAGACACCTAAGATATGATCAGAGTGACCATGTGTCAGAATTATATACTGGAGCTTTGTCATGCCAGAAGCTTTAATAGCCTCAACGAGAGGCGTAGTATAAAGTGCTGGATCAATAACTGCACCAAGTCCTGAAAGTTCATCCAGGACGATGTAGCAGTTGGTTTCAAGAGCTCCAAGAACAATTTTTGATACTTTCATTTAAACACCAGTTCTTTCAACGGAAAGTACTCCATTTACCTTTTTCAAATACTTGATAACGCTTGTTAAGTGTTCAACACCATTTACAGCAACAGTGAGAGTCAAAACCTTAGTTCCGTCTTTACCATCACGTGTTGAGATTGAACGGATATCAACATGCATGTTTGCGAGAGTTGTGGAAATATCTGCCATGAGGCCAATTCGGCTGATACAATAAATATCCATTGTTGCATTAAATTCCTCTTTGACGTTTTCGTCCCAGTAGACTTTAATCCAACGTTCTGGCTCTGGCGAGTCCTTAATATATACAGGAACGTTAGTACAGTCACGTTTATGGACGGATACGCCATGTCCACGTGTAATGAAACCAATGATGTCATCACCTGGGAGCGGGTTGCAACATTTTGAAAGTTTGATAAGACAATTATCAATACCCTCAACAATGATTCCCTCAGAGCTTGTCCTGTGAAGAGGTTTTGTAACGACAATTTCGTCACGCTCTCCCTCTGCCTCTTTGAGAATCTTTGAATATTCCTCTTTAATGAATGGCTGAAGGTTTTCAACAACAATGCTGCCATAACCTATAGCCGCAAAGAATTCATCAACATCATTTTCATATCCCTTGCGCTTTGCAAGAGAATTTATAAGTCTATCAAGTTCTTCATCAAAGAGACGAATACCGTTTTTACGAAGTTCACGCTCAAATTGAGCTTTACCCTCTTCAATATTCTCAGGTCTCTTTTCCTTCTTGAACCAACCACGAATCTTACTTCTAGCTCCAGAAGTTGTTACAATGTTAAGCCAGTCACGTGAAGGTCCCTTATTAGGGTCAGAAGAACGTAAAATCTCTACAATTTGGCCAGTCTTAAGCTGATAATCAATTGGAACAATACGACCATCAACTTTAGCTCCAGTCATCTTATGTCCTACCTGTGTATGAATAGCATAGGCAAAGTCAATGACGGTTGAACCAAATGGAATATTTATAACATCGCCCTTAGGTGTAAATACAAATACATCGTCCGGAACGAAGTCGGTTTTAATAGTTTGAACGATATCTTCTACATCGTCAGTATCATTGGAATTTTCAAGAAGCTGGCGTATCCAAGCGAGACGATCATCAAAATCTGACTGCTTACCACCAACACCGAGCTTATATTTCCAGTGGGCTGCGATACCGTATTCAGCAGTTTGGTGCATCTCCCAAGTTCTAATTTGAACTTCGAAAGGAATACCCTCATTGCTAATAACAGTAGAATGAAGAGACTGGTACATATTTGCTTTAGGAGTACTGATGTAATCCTTAAAACGTCCTGGAAGTGAGTGATACATATCATGAATAATTCCAAGACAGTTGTAACAGTCAACTACATCGTCGACAATAATACGAATTGCATATACGTCGTAGATTTCATCAAACTCACGGTTTTGAATGTACATCTTACGGTAAATACCGTGCACACTCTTACGACGTCCATCAATCTGTGCATTAGGAACAAGTTCATGTACACGAGAAGCAATTGCGTCGATTGAGTCCTCAAGGAAGTTTGGATGAACCTTATCGTTACGATTTACAAGGTCTTCAATCTCTTGGTATCCAACAGGATCGAGGTAACGGATTGAGAGATCCTCGAGTTCCTCTTTGATAGTTCTAATACCAAGTCGATGAGCAATTGGAGCATAAATTTCAAGAGTTTCCTGAGCCTTATCACGACGTTTTTGATCACGCATAAACTCAAGAGTTCTCATATTGTGAAGTCGGTCTGCAAGCTTGATAATTACGACACGAATGTCCTGAGACATAGCGATAAACATCTTACGGATATTTTCCGCCTGTCTCTCCTCCCAAGTTTCAAGTGGTACTTTACCAAGTTTTGTAACACCATCAACAAGGCTAGCAACATCTTCACCGAAGAGCTCAGTGAGATTTTCAAGACCAATCTCAGTATCCTCTACAGTGTCATGAAGAAGGGCTGCTACCAAGGACTCATAGTCCATACCAAGTTCAAAAAGGATTTTAGCCACTGCAACTGGATGCATAATATATGGCTCTCCAGAATATCTGCACTGTCCACTATGCGCTCTCTTAGCAAACTTATATGCCTCTATTATCTTTTCAATTTCCTCCTGATTGTACTGTTCAGGAAGAAATTCTTTTAATTCGCTAAATTTATCGTCATAGTCAGACAAGTGGGTTCATCTCCTTTAGGTACTCCATAACAGGAGCAGTATTTATATCAACTTTTTCAGCTGTTTCTTCAACGACAATAGCACCATCAGGCATAACCTTAACAAGATTAAGTTCCATCATAGCAAGAAGAGCTACACGAACTTTGCAGAGGTTATCCCCATTCTCAGAAATCTTATTTGCCATATACTCAAATGAGTTAAAGTTAAGATTTGGATATTTTTTGAGGTATGTGTAAAGTCTAGCAAAAAGCGGTCTATCAGGTGTTGCAAAATCAACTTCGTCAGGACGGAGTGATGCACGAAGTTCAATCTTGTCATAAAGTTTTATGCAGCGAACCATAAGTTCATCATTAACACCAGCTGGTCTAGTGTTAACAATTACTATTGAAACTCGTTCTTGACCATTCCAGAGATTCTTATTGAGAGATACAACAGCATCAAATTTATCTCCCTGTTTATGTGGAAATGCGCCCTTAGGAACATTAAAGTTCATTAGGGTAATTTGCTTATCTTTACCATCTTTATGAGCATAGATGCGAAGATGTTGCTTCTTATCACCGAGTTCTGTGATACCGTCAACAACGAGGTCAAAGAGACCAAAGAGTGGGCTTGGATTATCACAGCCAAATGGTTCAAGTTGTTTGATTGAATTTACAAGGTCAAGATTTACACTCTCAACATTTAACTTGCAATCAACGTTAATCTGTGGATAGAAGAGTGGCTGACTATAAGCATATTCATCAAGCGCCTTCATAAAGGCAGGTATGTTTTCAGTTTTAATAGTGAGACCAGCAGCCTGTGAGTGACCACCAAACATCTCAAGATACTCAGAGCAAGCTGTCAAAGCATCAAATATTGAGAAACCATCGATGCTTCGTGCAGAACCACGTGAAAATCCATCTCCTCTATTTGAGAGAACAATAACTGGTCTCTGATATATATCAAGAAGACGGGAAGCAACAATTCCGAGTACTCCCTCATGCCAGTTATCACCATAAGTAACTATAATAGGAGCATGTGAAAGGACAGGATTTTCATAGAAGAGTTTTTGGCTCTCTGTAAGAATCCTATTCTCTGCCTCATGACGTTCTACATTTGCAACGTTGAGTTCTTCAGCGATCTCCTTTGCTGCCTCTGGTTCTTCACAGAGCAAAAGCTCGAGTGCCTTTTCTGCGCTGTTAATTCGTCCAGCAGCATTGATACGTGGGGCAAGACCAAAGGAGATGTTTGAAGCCATAATCTCCTTATCTGAAAGTCCTGCGACATCAATAAGGGCCTCAACACCAGGACGCTTAAATGTATTTATTGAATTAAGTCCTGCTTTAACAAAGCGTCTATTCTCGCCTCTAAGAGGAACTATATCAGCAACAGTTCCAATTGCTACAAGGTCAATATAATCTTCAAATACAGTTTTAGAGTCACCTTCAATTGCACAACAGAGTTTGAAAGCAACGCCTACACCACAGTAATCTTTAAAAGGACAATCAGAATCTTCACGATGTGGATCTACAATAGCCACACAATCAGGAAGTTCATCACCAGGTAAATGGTGGTCGGTAACGACGAGATCCATTCCAAGTTCTTTTATGTATTTAGCCTCTTCGATTGCAGAGATACCATTATCTACTGTGACGATGAGATTTGTGCCTAGGGCTTTAATCTTATCAACAATACCTCGACTAAGTCCGTAGCCATCCTCTGTGCGTGAAGGAAGTAAGTACGTTACATTAGCGCCCTGTGCCTCAAGATATGAGTAAAGGACAGCGGTTGATGTGACACCATCTGCGTCGTAGTCTCCGTAGACACATATTTTCTCAAAGTCAAAAATAGCTTCATTGATTCTGTCTACTGCCTTCTGCATATCTGGCAAAAGGAATGGATCTATAAGTTCTGTCTCTCTACCAAGAAAGTCATTGATATCCAAAGGCGCAGTTACACCACGTCCTGCAAGAAGCAATGCCACAAAAGGATCAACAGAATACTCCTCCGCAATCTTTGCAGCGAGATCCTTGTCAATCTTGCCTAGATTCCATTTTTTCCTGTCCATTTGTTAAATTCTCCAAATCCAAAATATCATATAGCTCATTTATATAAAATTAACTACTTACGAAGTAAAAAGTTTAAAGAATATCTAAACTGAAATGAAGATTAAAAACTATAAATTAATTACCTTTTAACATAAAATCACAATTTAATATTATACAACAGGATTCGATAACATTCAATAATAAAAGGCCCTCAAAACGAGAGCCTTTTTAAACTATCTATGCTTATTTCTTTTCCTCAATAACACCCTGCTTATAGGCTGCTAAGAGTTTCTCGAGACTGGCCATTTGGGCCTTCAAAAGTTTACCCTTATCAGTCTCTCCTACCTTTATTCTCTTATCAAGACGTTCAAAAACTACGCTTGCTGAAAGAATATCAGTATTGTTTTTAATTGCATCATCACGTGAAGTGAAAGCTTCATGAGATGAAAGCCTCATAATATATGAGTTGTAGATTAGTGTATATCCAGCAATGCCAGTGGTCTTCTGATAAGCTCTACAAAAACCGCCGTCAATATCGATGAGTTTTCCCTCGCCTTTTACTGGGTTTTCACCTGCACTAGCCTTGACCGGAGTATGTCCATTAATGATGTGCGAATGAGTTCCTGTGAGGCCAAAATTCTGAAGAATGTATTCACATCCCGCTGCAGTCTTTACAACCTCATAATATGTGTCTTTTTCCTCAATACAAAGGGACTTATCTCCAATAAGTCTGCGTTCAAACGTAGTGATTTTATCCCTTGCAAAAAGTGGTGAAAACTTACCACACCAGAGCCACCACATGAAGTCCTTGCCGGTTTGTTTTTCCTCGGTTCCCTCCTCACAGAAGTAACCATTTTTTGCCTGCATTATACAGTAATCAAAGAGGTCTTTTCCAAAGTACTCTTTACCATCATATTTGAACTTCTTAAAGTTGCCTTCCTCATCCATTGGAACTGCGCCGTGGAAAAGAAGATTTCCATTGTAGCAGCGATATATAGAGCCCTTTGAAAATAGGAATTTAACGTGATTTTGAAGCTTTTCAGATTCACGGAAATTAGCTTTAATCTCAGCCATTACCTCGGTCTCTTCCGGAGACAATTCATAAGGATTATTTGGATCAATAGTTGGAAAATCCTTATCGAGAAGTTCATAGGTTACACCGTTGATATTAATGGTGCCTTTTTCATAATCAATCTTATCCAGAAGAAGTCTATCATCCATCTCAAAACCTGGATGACGCATAATTGCTTGACCCTCAAGTTTAAACATGATAATTGTGATGGCCTTTGCCATCTTACCTGTCTGTTCAAGATCCTTTTCAGTTATTCTTCTACCAGTTTCATCCTCATCATCAATGTTGGCAATAAAACGTGAGGTGTCGGAATTCGCATATTGTTCATTTGCAAATACTGCAAGTGGTCTAAGGCTGATACCATAGCCATTTTCAATAACATGAAGATTATTATAACGGATAGAATTAGCAAGAACTGTACTGATGCAAACACGAGAACCTGCAGCAGCACCCATCCATACAATGTCGTGATTACCCCACTGAACATCAACATTGTGATGATTCATTATATCATCCATTACGATATCAGCACGAGGTCCTCTATCAAAAATATCTCCAACAATGTGAAGGTGATCAACAATAAGCCTTTGAATTAAGTGGCAGATAACTTTAATGAACTCAGGAGCCTTATCCATAGTAATAATTGAGTTGATGATATTGTCATAATACTCTTTCTTATTATGGACTGTGTAGTCAGTATTGAAGAGCTCTTCAAGTACGTAGGCATAGCCTTTTGGAATGGCTTTACGAACTTTAGAACGTGTATATTTTGTAGATACATAACGTGAGAGTTCAATGAGATATGAGAGCACAGCTCTATACCATTCATCCTTCTCCTCTTTTGTCATGTTCATAGTTATATTTGCTGTCTTTTCTGTTGGATAATAAACAAGTGTTGCAAGTTCTTTACGCTGCTCATCAGAGAGCTTATCAGAAAACAAGAAATCAATTTTCTCCTTAATAGCTCCAGAAGCGCTACGAAGGATATGGGTAAACGCCTCGTACTCACCGTGGATATCAGACATAAAGTGTTCAGTACCCTTTGGCAAGTTCAAGATAGCATTCAAGTTTATTATCTCGGTTACAGCATCCTGAGAAGTTGGAAAATCTTTAGCCAAAAAAGAAAGATATTCAATTTCTTCATCAGTAAAGTTATAAATCTGTGCCATTTTTTCTCCAATCCAAAATAGTTAAAAAAGTAACAAGCCCAGCCAAAAAGGCCGGGCTTTGGTATTATTTTTTAGCAATAGAGTTAATTGCAAGAGGTAAACCTACGAGAGCTGAGTATACAACAGCACCGAAGAGCATCAATACAGAGCCAATAAGTAAATTGTAAGTTAAAGCTTTGCTGAAAGATGTCTCAGCGCCAAATAACCAAGCAAGCATAAGTATCTCCTTAAATGTTTAATAACAGTAAGTATTATATTTTATTTAAGACATTTTTTCAAGTACTGTCCTGTATAAGATTTCTTGTTTTTTGCCACTTCTTCTGGTATACCAGTAGCAATTACTGTACCACCGTTATCTCCACCCTCTGGGCCCAAATCAATAATATAATCTGCAGACTTAATTACATCGAGATTGTGTTCGATAACAAGAACAGTATTTCCAGCATCTACAAGACGTTGTAAAACCTCAAGAAGTTTTTGTACATCTGCAGTATGAAGACCAGTTGTAGGCTCATCAAGGATGTAGAAAGTACGGCCGGTTGAACGCTTTGAAAGCTCAGTTGCAAGCTTTACACGTTGAGCCTCACCACCGGAGAGTGTTGTTGCCGACTGTCCGAGTTTTACGTAACCAAGACCAACTTCTTGAAGTGTCTTGAGGCGTCTATAAATCTTTGGGACAGCCGAGAAGAACTCTACGGCCTCATCTACAGTCATTTCAAGTACTTCGGCAATATTCTTGCCTTTATATCTAACCTCAAGAGTTTCGCGGTTGTAGCGAGAACCACCACACACCTCACAAGGAACGTACACATCTGCGAGGAATTGCATCTCAATCTTTATGATACCGTCGCCCTTACATGATTCACAACGTCCACCTTTTACGTTAAAACTGAAACGTCCAGGGTTATAGCCACGTATTTTAGCATCCTGAGTTGATGCAAAGAGAGTACGGATATCAGTAAACAAATTTGTATATGTGGCAGGGTTTGAAGAAGGCTGACGACCAATTGGTGACTGGTCTATATCAATAACTTTGTCAAGAGCTTCTACTCCCTCTATTCCCCTACATTTTCCTGGGAAAGTCTTTGCTCTATTAAGGTCGCGTGCCAATGTCTTGTGAATAATTTCATTGACAAGTGAAGATTTACCAGAGCCAGAGACACCTGTTACACAGGTGAAAGTTCCAAGCGGAATCTCAACATCAATATCTTTTAAGTTATTCTCTGCAGCGCCGAGAACTTTTATCGTCTTGCCGTTACCGGCACGACGAGTCTCTGGCACAGGAATAGAACGCTTACCGGAGAGGTATTGACCTGTTATTGATTTCTTGCAAGCCATTATCTCTTCAGGGGTGCCTGCGCATACGATTTCACCACCATTAATACCGGCACCAGGGCCAATATCAACGATATAATCTGCCGCTCTCATAGTATCTTCATCGTGCTCAACGACAATTAGAGTATTGCCGAGATCTCGAAGTTTAAGCAGAGTATCAATAAGCTTGTCGTTATCGCGCTGATGAAGTCCAATAGATGGCTCGTCAAGAATGTATAACACGCCCATAAGCTGTGAACCAATCTGTGTTGCAAGTCGAATTCTCTGTGACTCACCACCAGAAAGAGTTGCCGACTTTCGAGCAAGGTTTAAATAATCAAGTCCAACAGAACAAAGGAATGTAAGCCTTGATTTTATCTCTTTTAGAATAAGTTCAGCGATGATTGACTCACGCTCTGTGAGCTTAAGATTATTTAAAAAGTCAAGTTCAGCAGCAACCGAGAGATGTGTGAGTTCATCGATGCTAAGATCGCCGACTGTAACACTTAAAGAGATAGGATTAAGTCTTCTACCGTGGCATGTTGGGCACTCGTGAACTGCCATAACAGATTCAATCTGTCTTCTAGAAATCTCCGAAGTAGTTTCATCATATTTACGAAGTAAGTTAGGAACAATACCCTCAAACTTACCAGCCCAACTATACTCACTGTACTTACCGTGATGTGTATATGTCATCTTTACGCCATTTGTTCCGTAAAGAATTTTATCAAGGTCCTCTTTCTTCATTTCCTTAACTGGGACATCGATTGAAAAACCATAATATTTAGCGATACCCTCAAAGAACATCTCAGCCATTGTGCCACCATCAACTTTTGACCAACCGTAAGCCTGGATAGCGCCATCTCTAATTGTGAGAGTCTTATCTGGAATCAACAAGTCCTCATCAATAGTTGTAAAGTCACCAAGGCCAGAACAGTCTGGGCAAGCGCCATATGGGTTATTAAAAGAGAACATACGAGGTGCAAGATCCGTTACAGAGATACCGTGTTCTGGACATGCAAATGTCTGTGAGAACTCAAGTTCTCTTCCTCCAATAACATCGATAACAATCATACCATTAGCTAGTTTTGATGCTATCTCAATAGAATCTGCAAGACGTGTTCTTATTCCGTCCTTTATTACAAGACGGTCAACAATGATTTCAATATTATGCTTGATATTCTTTTCAAGCTTAATCTTCTCTGTAAGTTCATGCATCTCGCCGTCGATTCGAGCACGAACAAAGCCCTGTTTACTCGCATCCTCAAGTTCATGAACATACTCACCTTTTTTGCCTCTAGCAATAGGTGCCATTACCTGAATTTTAGTACCCTCTTCTAAATCAAGTACCTGGTCTACAATCTGATCAATCGACTGCGCCTTAATCTCCTTACCACAAACTGGGCAATGTGGAATGCCGATACGGGCATACAAAAGACGAAGATAATCATAGATTTCAGTTACTGTGCCAACTGTCGACCTAGGATTCTTTGAAGTGGTCTTCTGATCAATAGATATTGCAGGGCTTAAGCCCTCTATAAGCTCAACCTTTGGCTTTTCCATAAGGCCTAAGAATTGACGAGCATAGGCTGAAAGAGACTCCATATAACGTCTCTGGCCCTCAGCATAAATAGTGTCAAAGGCAAGCGAAGACTTACCGGAACCCGAAAGCCCAGTAAATACTATCATCTTATCTCGAGGAATCTTAAGATTTACGCTCTTAAGGTTATGCTCCCTCGCACCTTTTACGAAAATTTCTGTCTGTGCCATAATTACTCCTTTTTCTAGACTTATGCATTATACAACTTTAATTACTAATTGACAAACTATTAATTAAGATCCGGACAAAAGAAAATCCCCGAAAGGCCCGTAATTACAGGCTTTTCGGGGATCGGTTTATGAATTTGCTATTATTCCCACTCGCTCCCTGTAAATCAATCTTAAACGCATTTGTTTATGAGATTTCGCAGAGATTATCTACATTATTTGTATTATCGGTAAAGCATACGCTATCCGATTTTTTGTTGCCATATCGTTGCCACAGTAAAGACGAATCAAAGTCTAGTAACCTTGGTAAAGAGTTCTTTTAATGCCCAGTCAGAAATATCTATCAGAGGCTCAAACATAAAAGAATTTAAGTGTATGCTTTCAGGTGTGATAAGATTTACTTCCTCAATTATTGCTTTTTGCTCTGGCGTTAAGAATGGCTCTGCTTGTTTGTACCATTCCCTTGTCTGATTGCTACTTGCATCTACGCAGGTCTGTCCATTTGATGTAATTATACTCTGCATAAATTTTTCAGCTAAAAGTCGAATTGCGATAGCAGTAACTAACTTATTATCCAAAAGCACCTCGTTAGTATTATCAGCTACACAGGAGTTTGCAATCCTAATAATTGCCGAATAATAATTCTCATCAACTCCAGAAAAGGAAACTCCATCAAGGAAAGGATTGATGATGTTCCACAGTTCTTCAATACTTACAGATTGTGTATCAATCGGTGTTGTTTTTAGATGAAGAAAACAAGTCAACTTTGCATATTCATCATCTTTCCCACTATATTCACACAGATTTCTATAGAACGGTATGCTTGATATTAAGAGCTTTTTCTTGTCATCATCAGCAATATTGCCATCTTTAATGCCATCAATTACTACATTCTTAAAAAAATCTTTTTGATACTTAAATTCAGTGACTGAAACAACACCTTCCTCGTCTCGCTGTGCTATATAGCAATGTGTACGAGCAACGCCCAGTCTTGATTTTACAGTTCTATAAAAATCAAAATTATGGGTAAGAATCAGCAAATCGATACCAGGTGTATTGCCAAGGTCGTTAAGATATTCAATAATGGCGTACTTGTTCTTATAGTCGAACGAATCTGCTATATCATCTGCAATTACTAAAAACTGCCCACCGCCTGCACTCGCTTGTTGCCTAATTCTTTCAAGATCGAACAAAATATACAGTAGATAAAGTGCTCTTTTTTCGCCGGTACTCAACGATACCATCAAGTCATCTTTTTTCAGCGTAGCACTCTGTTGGGTAGTAACCCCTCGTGTGTATTTAAATGACAGATTAGGCGCTTCATCTTTCAATAAGAAATTGGCTTTGTTTTCGATCTGCACCTCAAAGGGGACACGGAATCGTCTATTAAACTCATTGACTACCGCTTGCCATCTTGCCGATTGTGCAGCAGCCTGTTCATACAACGCCCTAATTTGAATTGTGTATTGTGAAATTCTATCATAATAATCAGCAAACGGGGTATCAAGTTTAGAAAAGCAATCAAGCCATGTTTGGATCTTCAAAGAGTTAATATCTCTTAGTGCAGGAATTATTTCACGATGGGCGATGATAATATCACGAAGCCTAGAAACATTTTCATTAGCAGTAAGTAGTTTTTTTAATTTTTGAAAAACTGTACTTAATTCAGGTGTGGCATAAATACGCTCTAATTGCTCATTTACAACAGCATTCCACTCATCAAGCGAATGAATAACTGTAACACCATCTTTTAAGCGAATAGTATGCTGTGCGTTGAAGAGATTATGTTTTGCAAATTCCTTTCCGAGCGTTTCTGCGTTTCTATCGGTAAACCCATCGCTCAAGATCGGGTTGTTTTCCAATAGAGTGTTAAGATTTTCAATATATTCCTCTATCGAATTGACAAACTCTCTCTTGCTATATACCGCCAATACTTTATCGTTAAATAACTCCGAATAAGTGCAGTCATTCAAAAAATCCAATACCTGGCGATTATCAATTAGCTCATGTATTTTTTCAAAAATATCCGTCCAATCGGAAGTGCTACCCAATCCTAAATCAGCAATTATTTTTCCTTTAATTTGAGGCTTTGTTAAACCAGTAAGCATCCTCAGTTTATCCTCAATTTGTCGAATTTCGCCACTAAACTGAGCCATAAGAACATTATATTCATTTCTTGTAGTTTCATCTGCTAACAAGGTACTTACAGTTTCTTTTGTAAATTCAAATGAATCGGTAAAAGT
>R26__coassemble_524_pt1 | contig 23368 bp, 22 predicted proteins | sample R26__metabat2_low_PE_056 | metagenome-assembled genome bin R26 | reverse complement strand
TCATGTATGAAATAAAAGGAGGAAAATCCCCATGGCAAAAGAACATTTTAACCGATCAAAGCCACATGTAAACATCGGTACAATTGGTCACGTTGACCACGGTAAGACAACTCTTACAGCAGCTATCACAAAGGCTCTTTCAATGAAGGGTTACGCAAAGTTTGAAGACTATTCAGCTATCGATAAGGCTCCAGAAGAGAGAGAACGTGGTATCACAATCAACACAGCTCACGTTGAGTACGAGACAGACGCACGTCACTATGCTCACGTTGACTGCCCAGGCCATGCTGACTACATTAAGAACATGATCACTGGTGCTGCTCAGATGGACGGTGCTATCATCGTTATCGCATCAACAGATGGTCCTATGGCTCAGACTAAGGAGCACCTTCTCCTTGCTCGCCAGGTTGGCGTTCCAGCAATCATCGTATTCATGAACAAGGTTGACCAGGTTGATGACCCTGAGCTCCTTGAACTCGTTGAGATGGAAATTCGTGAAACTCTTGCTGAGTACGAATTCGACGATGAGTGTCCAGTAATCAAGGGTTCTGCTCTTAAGGCTCTTGAGTATGCTGGTGACGACATCAACGCTCCAGAACTCGCTTGCATCTGGGAACTCATGGATGCAGTAGATTCATACATTCCTACACCTGACCGTAAGGCTGATATGCCATTCCTTATGCCAGTAGAGGACGTATTCACAATCACAGGTCGTGGTACAGTTGCTACAGGTAGAGTAGAGCGTGGACAGCTTAAGACAGGCGAAGAGATCGAAATCGTTGGTCTTACAGAAGAGAAGAAAAAGACAGTTTGCACAGGTATCGAGATGTTCAGAAAGATCCTCGACTACGCTGAGGCTGGTGACAACATCGGTTGTCTTCTTCGTGGTATCGAGCGTACAGGCATCGAGCGTGGACAGGTTATCGCTCAGCCAGGTTCAATCCACCCACACACAAAGTTCTCTGGTCAGGTTTACGTATTAAGCAAAGAAGAAGGCGGACGTCATACTCCATTCTTCAACAACTACAGACCACAGTTCTATTTCAGAACAACTGACGTTACTGGTGTTATCAGTCTTCCAGCTGGCACAGAGATGTGCATGCCTGGTGATAACGTAGAGATGGATGTTGAACTCATCACTCCTATCGCTATTGAAGAAGGTCTCCGTTTCGCTATCCGTGAAGGCGGCCGTACAGTAGGTTCAGGCGTTGTTACAAAGATTAACGAATAACTCTTGAGTTAACATAAAATTGAGCGCTGCAAATGCAGCGCTCTTTTTTTATGCATTGTTACGAATAATTAATAAATTACACTATATGTTGTGGAATGGTAACAAATTAGATACAAGTGTTTACAAGTTGGCTTTACTAGTTGTAAGCCAATTTTTTTGTGTTAGAATAACGATGGATTTTTAATATCTATATAATAATGTAATTAATATTTTTCATATATATTTTATAAGGAGAAAAGGCTTATGAAACAGTATTTGAGTGTACTTCTAAGTTTGGTTATGGTTCTCGCATTGATTCTTTGTGCAGCTGGCTGTACTAACCCCAAAAATATTGACCAAACTGTAGCTGGACCACTCAAATATATAGGCGACAGGGACTTAAAAGCTAAATTCGACTCGATTACAGCCATTGGAAATATTCTTGATGAGGTAAGTGTTATTGATCTCAACATGGAAATGAGCAATATCGATGGCCTTGAAGTTGAGACTGAAACAAATGAAGAAGATTCCACTTCAATAGACTACTATTTCCGTAACGAAGAGCTTATCTACGTTGTTTATAACGGATATGGTGAGAATGTTTGGGAGTATCACACCACTTCAAAATCAGGTAGTCCAATATACGCATCCTTCTGGGATGAGGGAGTTGGTTCCCAGGTAAGAATTGAAAATGATGACGATTCTTTGGGTTATGATTTTACAGTTAGTTATGAAAATGTGAGTTCGGATTTTAGTGGTGGTGCAGAAAAGATATTTGTGACTGTTTCAAAAGACGGTGAGAGTTTTACATATTGCGTAGATGGAAATCACTACTATATCAGTTCGGCATATTATTGGAAAGATGGTGCACTCCACAAATATTCTGCTGATGCAGAGAATGAAAAACTCACATATAAATACGATGAAGAGATCGTTTCAGGCGAGGTTCCAGAGATTGATTCATCAGATAAAGATATGTTAAATGCTGGAATTTCGAGCACTGGCTTTGAGAGCTTGAATTTGCTCTTTGGTTCTCACAAATCTTACATGAGCAAGGATGGCAAACTCTTCATAAACATCGAAACTACGTTACTTTTCGACTCAAAGAACAATGCTCAACAGGCAATTTACAACATGCAGAACGTTGGAGTAAAGGCAAGTAACTTTACAGTAGAGGAAAATAGCAACGGTGAAGGTTATGTAGTTACCGTAGGTACGTGCTTCTTCAGCTTTACAAAGGACTATCAAAGTAGCGCTTTAGAGTATGTAACCAATGAATTTGATGATTACGTATATAAGACAGTAACTTTGGACGATAATGGTGAGATTTCTATGATGGATAACTCAAGTCTTTCTTACTATTAATCAAAACAAAAAAAAGAGCGGCGAACTCACCGCTCTTATTTTTTTTTCTTATGAGTTACAGTTCGTGAATGTAAATCCGATTGTGTAGTTGTAACCGCCGTCTGAATATGTCAATGAATCTGTGAAGTTTTGACCTTTGATTGAAACTGCACCACCCATTTTGAGATTGGTTGCAGTGCTTGGAATGTTGAAACTGGAACGGAGCACTGCTTCGTTCGCAATAGTTCCGACTCTACTGCAACCAAAGTTTGAATCAGCGAGCATGTTGTTCAAAACAGGGTAGTTGCTATAGGCGCCTTTGCCGAGTAAGAAGTAGGTTGCAAAAACAATACCACAGGAATCCTGATCATCCCATGTTACGTCGATTGCGTACCACTTGTTGTTGAGCTGAATGAGATTGAAGATATGGTTGCTTGTCGCAAAGGCGCGACAAGGAATACCCATAGTCTCCATACAAATTTGGAATGCAGCCGTGTAACCGTCACAGTCGGATTGGCCGTTGATAAGGCAGTTGTATGCGCCATCAACATTTATTATATATGTGTTGTGCGCACAGATATAATCGTGAACCGCACGGATGCGGGATAATGTATCACTGTGGGAACTGTTTACACCTGAGATAATGGAAGCAGCTCTGCTCTTGCAGGAGTTGTACTGGTCTGCGTTGATGTAGTAACTCCAGTTTACATCCATATATGCGTAGGTGTTTGTTGGATCGATTGCGTAACGAACTTGATATCCGTTACAGTTTATTTCATAGAAGGAACCTTTTAAAGGAAGGCAGACATAGTTTAGATATTCATTTATGTCTCCGACTTTAATCTTTACCTTGTCGAGGGTCTTAAACTGGGACCAAACCGAGTGGATATGACTCTCAAATTTGTCGTTTGTGAGGTAAGGATATTCCTCTGTCTCCACAGTGGAGGAATCAACTTTTGAAACTGAGATTGCAGTGTCATAGGTGCTGCTTGCAGCCTGCGCTGGATCTACGTTTGCAAGGTCGCTAGCATCTGATGCATTTGATGAAACAGTCGGTGTTGCAAGACCGGCATCCGGTGTTACACCTTTAGGGTCGTTGATCTGTTTGACACTTGAATCAGGTGCCCTTACAGCAGGGGAACCACTGCCGTTGTTGATTATTGTGTTCTGATTTTTATCGCTGCCTTTTGAAGAATTATCTTTGGCAGTATCCTTTGTTTCTTTTTTGTCTTTTGATTCCTCTGAGTCTTTTGAATCTTCGGAATCTTTCTCTTCTTTTTTTGTCTTTGTGTCTTTTTGCTCCTTTTGATCAGTCTGTGTGACTGCGGGGGCATTGACATCGACTTTGTCCTTTTCTTTCTTCTTATCTCCGCAGGATGTCAGAAGCATAAGGGACATTATTAATGCAAGAAGAGTGGCGACAGTACGAGTCTTCTTCGTGTACAAAGTCATCACTTCCATTTGTACAAAATTTCTATATTTTTAAGATACCATTTTACACGCTTAAATTCAATCTTGTCTTTACACCTCTAGGCATTTAAGGTAAAATATTACTTGTATATTTTTGTAGATACTTTATTAAAGAGGTTTTTATTATGGCACCTAAATTTAAACGTATTCTTTTAAAGCTTTCAGGTGAAGTTCTTGCTGGTGAGGCAGGCCACGGATTTGACTTTGACGTTATCACTGACATCGCAAAGGCAGTTAAGCAGATCTCTGATGCTGGCTGTGAGGTTGGTATCGTTATCGGCGGAGGCAACTTCTGGCGTGGCCGTTCAAGTGGCTCGATGGACAGAGTTCGTGCAGACTCAATTGGTATGCTTGGCACAGTAATGAACTCAATTGCTTTTGCTGATACACTTGAACAACTTGGTTGCAAGACAAAGGTTTACACCTCAGTAAACATGGCTCCACTTGCAAAGTTCTTTGACTCTCATGAGGCAAGAAAAGACCTAACAGATGGTTATGTCACTATCTTTGGTGGTGGAACAGGAAGCCCATTCTTCTCAACCGACACTACTGCATCACTTAGAGCTGCAGAGATTGAGGCAGAAGTTATTTTTAAGGCAACTAATGTTGACGGTGTATATGACAAAGACCCTAACAAATATCCTGATGCTGTAAAATTTGATGAGCTCTCTCAGTCAGACCTTTTGAGCAAGGGACTCACAGTTATGGATGCATCTGCTGCATCAATGTGCCGTGATAACGGCATTGACATCTTCGTATTCAACCTTACAGACCCACAGAACATCGTTCGTGCTGTAAATGGTGAAAATATCGGTACACTTGTAAAGAGTAAGTAATTCAAAATTCAAATAGAGGTGAAAAATATGGATGCTATTATCGCTAAGACAGAAGAAAGAATGGAGAAGGCCATTAATTCTTTGACACATGACTACGCTGCAATTCGTGCAGGTCGTGCAAACCCAGGCGTTCTTGATAAGATCATGATCGACTATTATGGTGTTCCAACACCAATCCAGCAGGTAGCTGCTATTTCAATCGCAGAAGCTCGTATCCTTGTTATCCAGCCTTGGGACAAGCAGATGATTCAGCCAATTGAAAAGGCAATTCAGGCTTCTGATATAGGTATCAATCCACAGAATGACGGTAATGTTATTCGTCTTATGTTCCCAGCCCTCACAGAGGACAGACGTAAGGAGATTGCAAAGGATATCTCAAAGCGTGCTGAGGAAGCTAAAGTAGCTGTTCGTAATATCCGCCGTGACGGAATGGAGGACATTAAGAAGCTTAAAAAGGATAACGTTATCACAGAGGATGACCAGAAGGATGGCGAGGAGAAAATCCAGAAAGCTACTGATAAAAAGATTAAAGAGATTGATGAGATTGCTTCAGCAAAAGAGAAAGAAGTAATGTCTGTATAGTTTAGGTGAAAGAGGGGCGCCTAGTCGTCCCTTTTCCATTTAGTATGAGTTTTGGGGTGAGTGTATGAGTAATTTACCACCTAAAGAATTTATGCCGAAGCATATTGGCATAATTATGGATGGCAATGGCCGCTGGGCAAAGGAGCGTGGGCTCCCACGTACGCACGGTCATGTTGAGGGCGCAAAAGTTTTCAGAAAGATAAGTGACTACTGTCACGACATCGGAATTGAGGTCGTGACTTTCTATGCTTTTTCTACAGAGAATTGGCGCCGCCCACCAACTGAGGTTGCGGCTTTGATGAAGCTCTTTAAGGAGTATTTAGTTGAGGCTGATGAGATTAAGTTTGACCGCCAGAAGAGCGGGCTTATTCTTCGCTTCCTCGGTGATACTAGTGCCATTCCAAAGGAACTTCAAAAACTTGTTGGTGTAACTCAGCTTGACGCCATCTCACCTGATACCACCATAATCAATATAGCACTGAACTACGGTGGTAGGCAGGAGATTCTTCATTCTGTAAAACAGATTGCAGAGAAGGTTGAGAAGGGCGAACTCAAAGCCTCAAATATTACTGAGGACGACATCTCAGCAGGTCTCTATACTGCTGGCATGCCAGACCCAGATTTGATTATTAGACCAAGTGGTGAGCTTAGACTCTCTAACTTCCTAACTTGGCAGTCAGCATACTCGGAACTCTACTTTGCTGACGTACTTTGGCCTGATTTCACAACTGATGATTTGGATGCGGCCATCATGGATTATGCAAAAAGAAATAGACGCTTTGGTGGTGTCTAGAGGAGAGCATTATGAAACAGAGGGTATTATCTGGAATTGTAATTGCCATCGTTCTTATTGGAACATGGTATTTCCTAATTGAAACAATCTTTTTTGATATATTCTTTGCACTCTTGGCTGCAGCTGCATGCTTTGAGCTCACTAGGTGTATTGGCCTCAAAAATAAGGCAGTTCAAATTGTTGCAATAATCTTTTCATTTGCAATGTCACTTGGACTTGTATATCAGTCATATGTTCCAATCAGTGCGGTTATCGTTCTCTATGTGATTTTCCTCGCGCTTATGACAGTAATTAATTATCCTGACATAAAGTTTGAACATCTTGCTGGAACTGTGTATGCATCAATAGTTGTTCCTACAGCATTCACAATGGCACCAATCATTGCAGATCTCTATAAGTCATTTGACTTTATCGACAAGATAGAGTGTAAGTTCTTTGTTTGGCTTACTGTAGCAGGTTCACTTTTCACAGATGTATTTGCTCAGCTTTCAGGTATGGCTTTTGGCAAACATAAGGTTACACCAAACCTCTCTCCTAAGAAGACTTGGGAGGGATGTATTGGTGGAGTTGTCTGTGCACTTCTTTTGAACTTGCTCTGGCTTTTCCTGTACAAGAAGTTCTTTGCAACACAGGTATTTTCATTGCCAATCTGGTTCTTCTGCTTAATCTCTGTATTTATGTCAATTGCATCAATGTTTGGCGACCTTGTTGCATCACTCATTAAAAGAAACTACGACATTAAGGACTATTCAAAACTCATTCCTGGACATGGTGGAATTATGGATCGCTTTGATAGCGTAATTATGGTTATGCCAATGTTCTACGCAATGATTACTCTTTATGGAGCGAGTGTGGCTTAAATGACAGATAAACTTTGTATTCTCGGTTCTACGGGTTCTATTGGCACTCAGGCCTTAGAGGTTGCCCGTAAACACAACATAAATATTACCGCCCTCACAGCATCAGTTAATGCTGATAGACTTGAGGAGCAGGCTCGTGAGTTCAAACCAAAGATGGTTGCTCTCCTCGATGAGGAGGCTGCCCGTGATTTGAAACTTCGCCTCTCTGACACTGATGTCAAGGTTCTCTCAGGCATCGGTGGCATCTGTGAGTGTGCGCGCGAGGAGTCGGCTGACACCGTGCTCAACTCAATAGTTGGCATGGCTGGCCTCGTTCCAACCCTCGACGCTATCGACGAGGGTAAGAACCTCGCCCTTGCCAACAAGGAAACTCTCGTTGCCGGTGGTCAGCTCGTTATGAACGCCGCGCGCGAAAAGGGTATAAACATCTACCCAGTTGACAGTGAGCACTCTGCAATTTTCCAGTGCCTTCGTGGTGCTCCAAAAGACAGAGCTTTAAAGCGCATCTTACTCACAGCCTCAGGTGGACCTTTCTTCGGAAAGACACGTGAGGAACTTCGTGATGTAACTGCAGAGCAGGCACTCAAACATCCTAACTGGGATATGGGTGCAAAGATTACTATTGATTCAGCAACAATGATGAACAAGGGCCTTGAGGTTATTGAGGCCTGCTGGCTCTTCGGTGTAACACCTGATCAGATTAAGGTTGTTGTACACAGGGAGAGTATCATCCACAGCGCAGTTGAGTTTATGGATAATGCTGTGATTGCACAGCTCGGTCTTCCTGATATGAAAATTCCAATTCAATATGCTCTCACATATCCTGAGAGATTTGAATCTCCAACAGACGAGCTAGACCTTGCAACACTTGGTACACTCACATTTGCTGAGCCTGACTATGAGACATTTGACTGCCTCTCAGTCTGCAAGGAAGCTATCCGTCGTGGTGGTCTTTATCCTGCAGCCGCTAACTCTGCTAATGAACAGGCAAATGCTCTCTTCCGTAAAGGAAAGATTGGCTTCCTCGACATAGGTGAACTCGTGGGTGAGGCTATGGAAGCTTGCGGTAGAGATGGTGACTTCACACTTACAGATGTTCTTGAACTCGACAGTGAGGCAAGAGCATTCGTATCAAGAAAAGTTAAAGAACTCTAAAAGACAAAAACTTTATGAAAGGGGTGAGGTGAGATGCTCGCACATGCTTGGTCGGTGGTTTGGCCAATACTTGTAGCTATTCTCTTCTTTGGCGTAATTATTATGTCGCATGAGCTTGGACATTTTGCCTTTGCCCGTCTCTTTAAAGTAAGGATAAATGAGTTCTCAATTGGTATGGGCCCTGCTATTTTTAAGAAGCATAAGGGTGAAACTGATTACTCAATTCGTCTTTTCCCAATTGGTGGATATGTCGCTATGGAGGGTGAGGATTCAGATAGTCCCGATGAGAATGCGTTTAATGCAAAACCTTGTTGGCAGAGAGCCATTATTATACTCGCCGGCGCAACGGTAAACATTATATATGGAATTATCATTATGGCTATTATTCTTGCAACTTCTGACCTCATAGGCACACCGACAATAGTTGGCTTTGCAGATAATGCTGCTAGTGAAGCCGGTGGTCTTAGAAAAGGTGACCAGATTGTTGCTATAGGAAATGACAAGGTCTACACGGAGTATGATCTCTCATACCTCATGATGCGTGACAAGGATGCCGTAATCGACTTTGTTGTTAAGCGTGACGGTGAACTCACAAATGTTAAATCTGTCAAGTTTGATACAAAAGAAACTGAGGGTATTACTACTGTTGTTTATGACTTCGCCATAGTTGGCATTGAGCCGACTCTTAAAAGCGTAACTAAGTACGCTTTTCTCGACTCGTTCTCAATTGCCCGTATCGTATGGCTCAGTCTCTACGATATTGCGACCATGCAATTTGAACTCAATGATCTCTCTGGCCCAATTGGTACAGTTGACATAATTGCTGATACGACAACAGATGCTGTATCCACAATGGATTTCTCACGCCTCTTAACAATAATGGCATTAATTGCTCTAAATATTGGCGTGTTCAATTTGATACCATTCCCAGCACTTGACGGTGGACGTTTCTTACTCATCGTCATAGAGGGAACTACAGGTAAAAAGTTGCCTACGAAAGTTGAGTCTGCAATCAACAATGCGGGTCTTGCACTTTTACTCGGTTTAATGCTTGTAGTCACAGTTAATGATATTTTGAAATTCTTCTAAGGAGGTACCACATGGAATTTACAAGACCAAGACGCGATTGTCGTCAAGTTGATGTAGGTGGAATTAAAATCGGTGGCGGTGCCCCTATAGTTATACAATCAATGTTAAACGTACTATCAAGTGATATTCCTGGCAATATTGAGCAGGCGAAGAGACTTGAGGCTGCAGGATGCCAAATTATTCGTATCGCTGTGTCATCATATGATGATATTGATCTAATCTATGCACTTAAAGAAGCTGTAAAGTCTCCTCTTGTTGCTGATATTCATTTTGATTACAAAATTGCACTTGCATCCATTGATGCAGGTATTGATAAAGTAAGGATTAACCCTGGACATATCGGTGCACGTGAGAATGTTGAGGCCGTTGTGGATGCCTGTAAGGCAAAGGGTGTTCCAATCCGTATCGGTGTTAATTCTGGCTCTGTTGAGGAGGATCTACTTAAGAAGTATGGTGGCCCAACTCCTGAGGCTATGGCTCAGAGTGCCTTAAACCATGCAAAGATTTTAGAGGAATGTGACTTCTATGACACAGTCATCTCTATTAAGTCTTCAGATGTTCGTAACACAATCAATGCTTATAGAATAGTTGCAAAAGAATGTGATTATCCACTTCATCTCGGTGTAACTGAGGCGGGTACTGCTTATAACGGACTTATCAAATCCTCAGTTGGTATCGGTTCACTTCTTGCTGATGGTATTGGTGATACAATCCGTGTATCTTTAACAGCTGACCCGGTTGAAGAGATTAAAGCTGCACATGATATTTTGATGTGTCTCGACCTCATTGATAACGAGGCCCAACTCATCTCATGCCCAACCTGTGGTAGAACTCAAATTGATTTAATCTCAATTGCGAAAGAGGTAGAGGATAGACTTCGTTCTGTTCACAAGCCAATCAGAGTTGCAGTTATGGGCTGTCCAGTTAACGGACCAGGTGAAGCAAAGAATGCTGATATCGGTATTGCCGGCGGTAAAGGATGTGGCCTCATCTTTAAAAAAGGCGAAATTATTAAGAAGGTTCCCGAGGAGCAACTCATTGATGAGCTCTTCGCTGAAATAGAGAGGTTATAATGCCAAACATTGGAAAGAAAAGGATAAATGATGTTTTTGGATCACTCCTAAACAACAATTATCCTGAAAGTTTTAAGTATGCTGAAATAACAGATATGAAAATAAACAAGCAGACAAGGGAACTCCGCCTGTCTGCTATTTGTGCTGCCCGTTTTGAGAAAGCGGACACATTGATATCAAGTTTTTCAGATACAGTAAAAGCTGCATTGGGCCTCGAAAGTGTGATTGTAAACTTGAGCATGCCTGAGCCTGTGTCTCCAGTAGATGAGCCTCACGTAGATATAGCAGAGAAGCTCGCAGAGATGCAGCGTGAAGCAGATAAAAAATCATATGATGAAAAGATGAAGAAAATAGAGGAAGAGGAGGAGGCAAAGCCTCACCATATTGAACCAGGTATTCCTCTCTATCTTGAAACTGCAAAGATTATCTTTGGCAACAAGATTGGAAAGATGCCAAAGAAGATTTCAGATATTCATTTTGATGACGGTCGCGTAGCAGTATGGGGTGATGTTTTTGGACTTGATATCCGTGACACACGTGATAAGCGTTCTAAGATTATCAACTTCAATATTAAAGATGATACAGGTGCATATCCTGTAAAACTTTTCCAGCCTGCATCTGCCGTTGCAAACTTATGCGATAAACTTAAGGACGGTATCACAGTTATTATTCTCGGTGACATTATCTATGATAACTACAAACGCGAATATGTTCTTGATGCCAAGGCAATTGCAAACGTTAAAAAGATTATTCGCACAGATGATGCACCTGAGAAGCGCGTTGAACTTCATCTCCATAGTAACATGTCTATGATGGATGGTATGACTGATGCCGGTAAACTTGTTGCACGCGCTGCTGCTTGGGGACATAAGGCTGTAGCTATTACGGACCACGGTGTTCTTCAGGGATATCCTGCTGCGTTTGAGGCCGGTCAGTCCAAGGGTATCAAAGTTATCTATGGTGTCGAGTCATATATCTACGATGATGTCAGAGAGGGCGCACCTAAGGAGTGGGATGATATTGTTAAGTCTCTAAAGGACCATAACTCCCACACATATCACCAGATTATTTTGGTTCTCAACAACACTGGTCTTAAGAACCTCTATAAACTTGTTTCACACGCTCATACAGAGCATTTCTATCATAGACCTATCACTCTTAAATCCGACCTTGTTCAGCACCGTGAGGGTCTTCTCATAGGCTCTGCCTGTGAGGCTGGTGAACTCTACCGTGCAATAGAGGATGGAGAACCAGAGGAGCGCATTAAAGAACTCGTCGATTTTTATGACTATATGGAAATCCAGCCTCTTGGCAACAACGAGTTTAAACTTCGTCCAACATTTGAGAAGGATAAGCACACTAAGCAGGAGGTACAGGTACCTCCACGTTATGGTTCAATCCGTGAACTTGAGGATGTTAATCGTCAGATCTTAGCCCTAGCACTTGATGCTGGCAAGCTCTGCGTTGCAACCGGTGACGTTCACTTCCTTGACCCAGAGGATGCAAAATACAGAACTATCCTCATGGCTGGTCAGGGATACAGAGATGCAGAGATGCAGGCTCCACTTTACTTTAAGACAACTGATGAGATGCTCGCTGACTTTGACTATCTCGGTGAAGAGATGGCAAAGCGTGTAGTTATTGAGAATCCTAATAAGATTGCTGATATGGTTGAGAATATCAGACCAGTACCAGCTGGAAACTTCCCACCATCAATCGATGGCGCTGAACAGGAACTTCAGGACCTCTGTTGGGCAAGAGCGAAGGAACTCTACGGTGACTCTGTTCCAGAGTATGTTTCCGAGCGTCTTTCAAAGGAACTCAATTCAATCATTAAGAACGGCTTTGCCGTACTCTATATGATTGCCCAAAAGCTTGTTAAAAACTCAGAGGATAACGGTTACCTTGTTGGTTCGCGTGGTTCAGTTGGTTCAAGCTTTGTTGCACATGCATCAGGTATTTCAGAGGTAAACCCACTTGCACCTCACTACCGTTGCCCTAAGTGCCGTTATAACGAATTTTTCCTTGATGGTTCTGTCGGTTCAGGATATGACCTCCCACCAAAAGATTGCCCAGAGTGTGGCACTCCTATGGCACGTGACGGCCATGACATCCCATTTGAAACCTTCCTAGGTTTCAAGGGTGACAAGTCACCTGATATCGACCTCAACTTTTCAGGTGAATATCAGTCACGTGCCCACCGTTACACAATTGAACTTTTCGGTGAGGACCACGTGTTTAAAGCAGGTACAGTTGCAACTGTAGCTGACAAGACAGCATTTGGTTATGCTAAGAAATATCTTGAGGAGCGGGGCATTATGGCCAACTCCGCAGAGGTTCAGAGGCTCACTGATGGTTGTACCGGTGTTAAGCGTACAACCGGTCAGCACCCTGGTGGAATGGTTGTTGTACCGAACGCATATGACGTCTATGATTTCACGGCAGTACAGTACCCTGCAGATGATGCGGACAAGGGAATGATGACAACTCACTTTGACTTTCATTTCCTCCACGACACCATTTTGAAACTTGATAATCTCGGACACGATGTTCCGACAATGTATAAATATCTTGAGGATATGACAGGTATTCCTGTTATGGATGTAGATATCTGCGATCCTAAGATTTATGAGCTTTTCACGAGTCCAGAACCTCTTGGAATTACACCTGAGGATATTGACTGTGAGACTGGTACACTCTCAATTCCTGAAATGGGTACAGGATTTGTACGTGGAATGCTTATGGAGTGTAAACCAAAGAATTTCTCGGATCTTCTCCAGATTTCTGGTCTGTCCCACGGTACTGATGTATGGCTTGGAAATGCACAGGAACTCATCCATAACGGTACATGTACAATTTCTGAGGTTATAGGAACCCGCGATAATATCATGGTTGGCCTAATGCACTATGGTCTTGAACCAGATATGGCTTTCAAAATTATGGAGATTGTACGTAAGGGTAAAGCTACAAAGCTTCTCACTGATGAGCATATTAGGGCGATGAAGGAGCACAATGTACCAGATTGGTATATTGATTCTTGCTACAAGATTAAGTACATGTTCCCTAAAGCTCATGCTGCCGCATATGTTTCAGCGGCTCTTAGACTTGCATGGTATAAGCTATATAAACCAATAGAGTACTACGCAACCTTCCTCACAGTACGTGGTGAGGATATTGATGCTACTTCAATTATGTCATCGCCAGAGGAATTGAAGGCAAAGATTGCCACGATAAGTGCAAAACCTGACATGAATAAGAAGGATGAAAACGAAGTCATGTGTCTCCAGGTTGTACTTGAGATGAAGGCTCGTGGTATCGAATTCTTACCACCTGATCTCTATAAGTCAAAGGCAACTGTATATGAGATTGAGGATGGCAAAATTAGACTCGCATTTACATCAATCAAGGGACTTGGTGCTGCAGCTGCAAAGGCTCTTGAACAGGCGAAGGATGACGGTGACGGAAACTACACCTCAATTGAGGATCTTCAAAATCGCTCTGGAATCTCTTCAGCTGTAATTACAGCACTTAAAGAACTCGGTGCTCTCAAAGGACTCCCTGAGAGTAGCCAAATGAGTTTGTTTTAGTACATACACATTTAGACCTGACGACCCCCAAAGGAGGTAACCCCTATGATAGGACTTGGAAAATGGAAACTTAATGTTTCAGTACCATTTTTAAAGGCAGACCCAATACTTACAATCTCTGACAAGAATGGACAGTATGAGTTTACTGTTGATGCTCAGGGATTTGGTATTACACCTGCTATCAACCTTGTTGATACAAGGGAGGAGAATGGTAATACTCTGAGAGTGAAGGCTCAGATACCAATGCTCAATTTCGGTGATATTGAAGGTACTTTGACTTTTGAAGGTATGTTCTGTAAAGGTGAATTGAATATGCCGATGATGGGCAAGATTACTGTTTCAGGAGAAAGGGTAGGCTAATGGAAGCATTAAATACTTTCAAAGCCTTTTTGGATGAAAACTACCCTCGACTTGACAGTAAGATTGATATCTTCAATAAGACAATGCTCGCGGAAGCTCCACAGGGCTTTACACAGTCAATGTCGTATTTCACACACATAAACTCCGGAGGCAAGATGCTTCGTGGAGTACTCGCCAATATGGGTTACTACATCATGAAGGGCGAGAATGGTGTGCAGTACGCAGATCAACTTGCGCTATCACTGGAAATATTCCAGTCATCAATTCTCATCCATGATGATCTTTTGGATCATGGCAACACCCGCAGGGGTAAAGAGACGGCGCACGTTAGAATCTTCAATGAATTTAATATTTCAAATGCGAAGGTACTTGAGGACAGCCCTGATGTCATGAAGGACTTAGTCTCAGGCGTCTCAGTTGCGCTCGGTTATGTTGGCCTCTATGTCGCTTATGAGAAACTTCTTGAGGCGTATAAGGATAATCCTAACATCTATACTCTTCTCAAAGAGTACAACAAGATGGTTATCAAGACCGTTGAGGGTGGAATTATGGACGTAGTTGTACCATTCTCTGAAAGGTACAAGGATCAAATCCCTGTTCAGAGTCCGATTCCACAGGATCCATTTGTGGTAATTGAGAACCTTGCAACTTTGAAGACTGCATACTATACAACAATGGGACCTATTATTCTTGGAATGATCCTTGCTGGCGCAAATTCGGCCCAGACGGATGCCGTTGCCGACGTCATGCTCGACACCGGTCTCGCATTCCAAATTCAGGATGACCTGCTTGGCATCTATGCTGACTGGGCCGACCTTGGAAAGGATGTAGGCGCTGACGTTGCTGAGTATAAGCAGACCTTCCTTTACGCCTACGTTAAGGCTAATGACCCAGTTGCTCTTTCAGAGCTCAACAAGTACTACGGTGACAATGGCATCGATATTGATGGCGTAAAGGCTGTTCAGGAGATTTTCAATAAAACTGGCGCCTACAAATTTGCGCACGACAAAATGGAATTCCATTACAAGAGAGCTAAGGAACGCCTCTCAAAAATTGACTTCCTAGATGAGGAAGGAAAGGCTCTAATTCTTGGTTTTATTGAGTATCTCGAACAGAGAAAAAAGTAAGAATAAAAAAAGTGGCACGATGTGCCACTTTTTTCTTGTATCTAATTACCTTTAAGAGTATAATAATGCCAAATTGTCTACAGCGCGTACGCGCTATCGGAGGGTATATTATGCTTGGCAAGTTTGTCAGGGTAAAGGTAACAACTCCGGTTGGTTCAGCAGACGAGAACGGTCTTATTTACAAACTGAATTACGGTGAAATTGATTTTGTTACCTCAAGAGGACGACAGAAGTTAAAGGCGTTCGTCCTGGGCATTAACCATCCCGTTTCCACTTTTGATGGTCGAGTTAATGCTACCTGTGAAAAGAACGGGGAAACTTATTATCTCGTAGCTCCAAAGAGCAAGAGATTTATTATTCATGATATTACTGAGGCGCTCGAATTCTTTGAGCCAGACCGCATCACATGCCTCTATGAGCGTTCATGTGGCGCAATTGTTTTTAGAAAGATTGGCGACTCATATCGCTATCTTCTCATTAAGAACAAGCGCTCAGTTCACTGGAGCTTCCCTAAGGGACATGTTGAGGAGGGCGAGTCCGACGAGGACACAGCTCTTCGTGAAGTATTTGAGGAATCAGGTCTTCATATTGAGATTGTTCCTGGTTTCAAAACTACTTCAGAGTACCTTATTCAAGGTCGAGTTGAAAAAACTGTTAATATCTATGTCGCAACAACTTCTGATACTAACACTACTATTCAGGAGGAAGAGATAGAGGATTACGCTTGGCTTACATATGAGCAGGCATTAAAGCGTCTCAAGTTTGAAAATGATAAAAAGATTTTGACAAATGCTCGTGATTTCCTCCTTGAAAAGGGACTTGTAGAATAAATTATTAGGAGAATAGATTATGGCTGAATCACTCGCCAATTCCATTGTAAATATCTTTGGCACAGACGGTGGAGCTTTTGGACATTACGTACTTGTATTTTGCATTTCACTTCTTCCAATTTTGGAACTTCGTGGAGGACTTATTGCAGCATACATCTTAGGCCTTCCACTTATCCCATCAATGATAGTTTGTTACATCGGTAACATGCTCCCAATTCCTTTCCTTCTTATGTTTGTAAAGAAGTTTTTGAATTGGCTCGGTAAGTTTAAAATCTTCAAAGGCTTTGTAAACTGGATCCAGCATCGCGGTGAGAAGAAAGCTCAAGAGATGAAAGAAAAGCAGTCTAGATTTGAAGAGTGGGGTCTCATGGCATTCGTTGCAATTCCACTTCCAGGTACTGGTGGTTGGACAGGCTCACTTGTTGCAGCTATTCTCAACATGGATAACAAGAAGGCTTTCAAAGTAATCGCTGTTGGTGTAGCAATTGCAGGTATTATCGTTGCAGCACTTTCATATGGCCTTGTTGATGTAATCATCGGTCTTTTTAAGTAAAAAAATTAAACCGGTAACCTTTCGGTTACCGGTTCTTTTTTGTCTTACTTGAGTGTTGCGAAACGCTCAAACATGTCATCCATATAAGCGAAGAAATCTTCTGCTGGGATGTGAGCACCGTTCCATGAGAGGTGGCACTGATGTTTGACTGGCATGTTGTACCAGATACCAGGTTTTAGTTCCTTGCCTGCTTCGAATTCTTCCTGTGGAGCATTGAAAGGAGCACGCTGTCCAAGTACGTTTACGAAACCATCGTTGGAGAGCCATTCTTCCTTCTTAGAATGCTCAGGATAAACCTTAGCCATCTCGTCTGTCCAAGCAGAACCAGTGAGCCAGCCAGCACCCCAAGGTACGAAATTCATAGCGTTCCAAATTGGCTTATGGTTGCCATTTGACTTTGGCTCAGAAGCCTCACCAACATATGCGAAGTAGTATGTGTTAGGATTTGGCTTTCTGTTCTTGTTTGCCTCTGCCTGGAATTCAAGTGTCATTTCCCATCCTACGTTGTCCTCTTTGCACTTTGAGTAAGCGATAGCACCATCACGATATTCCTCAGGCTTTGCAATGTGGAGGAACTTTGGCTTGTCTTCAGGATTTGCAGTGATGTTCCACTGATCAAGTCTCTGATCCCAGAAATGAGTAACAAGACCCATTCTACCTATTGTACCAACACCGTAGCAAACGGCTTTCATAATTTTCTCATATCCGTTACCTTCCATGAGTTTTGAAGCCATTGTTGTACCGTTGTTAACACCTGCGAGTGTTACTACGCAGTGGAGAAGGTCGCCTTGGCCACCCTTGAAGAGTGGAGAGAGTTCTGATTCAGGAGTGCATGCGCGCTCTTCTTCGGAACCGTTCATAAGCATATCAGAAAATGCGATTACAAATGAACCGCCGAGGCTGTGACCAACAACGTTGATTTTTTCATGGTTACCTGGTTTACCCCAATCCTTGAGTACGCCTGGGTATGTACGGCCATATCTCGCATGACCGAATTTCTCTGAGTGAGCCTTACCGTAGTCTACGCGACCACCGAGGAGATAAGCATAGAGGATGCAACAACGATCCCATGCTGAGTTCCAAGGACCAAGTGGTGGGTTGTAAACCTCATAGCCTGCCTTCTTAAGACGAGGAAGCAAGTTATGCTTTCTGTTCCAGAAGAACTTGAAACCCCAGTACTGAAGGAGATAGTCGTGGATCCAATCACCTTTGCCGAAGCCCATAAAGCCGTGGAGAAGTATGGTTGGATAATTGTTGTTCTTTGCCATAAATTCAACTCCATATCATATTATTTTTTAAAACCAGTTAATATTATATTACCATACCAATTAAAAGTAAATTCTTGACTATGGGTTTGCTAAATGTTAAAATTTACCCGTGTTATGGTCTTTTAAAGGTGGTGTGAAAGACATGGATGAGCGCGGAAAGCTCGAGTTCAAAGGCAATAAAAATATAGAGAACGACGAGAAGCTTAAGAAAGTCAAGCATCATTGGCAGTCTTTCGCAGAGGCCGAAGATAGTGAGCGTGAGAAGTATCTTCGTGATCTTGAAATCCAGTTTAGCATGGATGAGTTCGTTGAAGGTGAGTCTTCTGATGCTGCAAAAGGTAAGATGGCTTCAGTTGTTGCGGACAGAAAGACTTCGCAGCAGAGGGCAGATAAGAGACCTAAGCAGAAAAAATAATGCTAAAACACTGCCAGATATTTCTGGCAGTTTAAATTTTTTAAAGGAGGAATAAATATGGCTGATAAAGGTAAGTTCTATATTACTACTGCCATAGCTTACACTAGTCGTAAGCCACACATAGGTAATACCTATGAAATCGTTATGACCGACGCACTTGCGAGGTATAAACGAATGCAGGGCTACGATGTTTTCTTCCTCACAGGCACTGATGAACATGGTCAAAAGATTGAAGAATATGCAAAGGTTGCAAACGTATCTCCAAAGGAGTATGTTGATAAGGTGGCTGGAGAGATTCGTGAGATCTGTGACCTTCTCAATACAACATACGACAAGTTCATCCGTACAACTGATCCAGAACATGAGAAGGTTGTACAGAAAATCTTTAAGAAACTCTACGACCAGGGTGATATCTACAAGAGTGAGTATGAGGGTCTCTACTGCACACCTTGTGAGTCTTTCTGGACAGAGTCACAGCTCGTTGATGGTAAGTGCCCAGACTGCGGTCGTGAGGTAAAACCTGCTAAAGAGGAAGCTTATTTCCTTAAGCTTTCAAAGTATCAGAAGCAGCTTGAAGAATACATCGAGAGCAATGAAAACTTCATCTACCCAGAGGCTCGTAAAAAAGAGATGCTCAACAACTTCATAAAGCCAGGTCTTCAGGACCTCTGCGTATCTCGTACAAGCTTCAAGTGGGGTATCCCAGTAACATTTGATGACAAACATGTAATCTATGTTTGGATTGATGCGCTTTCAAACTACATCACAGCAATTGGATATGACCCAGATGGTTCATCAGACCTTTATAAGAAGCTCTGGCCAGCTGACGTACATATCATTGGTAAGGACATTGTAAGATTCCATACCATTTATTGGCCAATCATGTTGATGGCACTCGGTGAGCCACTTCCTAAGCAGGTATTTGGTCACCCATGGCTCCTCTTCGGTGAGGACAAGATGAGTAAGTCAAAGGGTAACATCATCTATGCTGATGATCTCGTTGAGCTCTTCGGTGTAGACGCAGTTCGTTACTACTTGCTCTCAGAGATGCCATATGCAAATGATGGTTCAATCACATATGACACAATGATCGAGCGTTACAACTCAGATCTTGCTAATACAATCGGTAACCTTGTTAACCGTACAGTTGCTATGACTAACAAGTACTTCGACGGCGTTATCCAGGCTCCAACTTGCCCTGGTGACTTCGACGATGAACTTAAGGCAACTTGTAAGGAAGCAGTCGTTAAGGTTGAGGACCTCCTCACAACTTATCGTATTGCTGATTCACTTGACGTTATCCTTGGCATTGCAAAGCGCGCTAATAAGTACATCGATGAGACGGCTCCTTGGGCTCTTGCAAAAGATGAGGCTCAGAAGGAGAGACTTGGTACTGTACTTTATAACCTCCTCGAGGCTATTCGCTATCTTGCAGTAATGATTAAGCCATTTATGCCTGATACATCTGACAAGATTTTTGCTCAGACTAACATGAACGGCAACAGTTATGATGAACTCCAGAACTTCGGTGTTCTCGAGGCTGGTATCAAGATAGGCGAGGCAACTCCTCTCTTTGCTCGTGTAGACAAAGATGAGATGGTAAAGGTTATTGCCGAGCGTCAGGAAAAGGCAGCAGCTGCTGAAAAGGCAAATAATGCTAAGACTGGTGTTGTTGGTCTCCCTGAAATCGCAATTGATGATTTTGCAAAGGTTGAACTTCGCGTAGCTGAGGTTAAGGCTTGTGAGCCAATTCCAAAGGCAAAGAAACTCCTTAAACTCACACTTGATGATGGTGAGGGTGAGCGTACAGTTGCATCTGGTATTGCAAAGTGGTATACACCTGAGGACCTCATCGGTCATAAAGTTGTAGTGGTAGCAAACCTTAAGCCTGCAACACTCTGCGGTGTTGAGAGTCAGGGTATGATTATTGCTGCTGATACAGCTGATGGCGGAGCAAAGGTACTCTTTGTAGATGACTTCGAAACAGGAGCAAAGTTTAGATAATGGAAAACATCTTCGATACTCATGCACATTATGATGACGAAGCCTTTAATGAAGACCGAGAAGAACTTCTCGGTCTTCTTCAGAATAAAGGCGTGAGTCATGTTTTGACCTGTGGTACGGATCTCATGTCCTCGTACCGCAGTCTTCAGCTTGCGCAAAAATATGACTTTATCTACTGCGCAATGGGTTTCCATCCAGAGGATATCGCTGAGGAACGCAAGGGTGATTTGGATGTCATTAGGGATCTTCTAAAGTCAGAACCTAAGGCAGTTGCAGTAGGCGAGATAGGTCTCGACTATCACTATGATGATGGTGCTCCAAGGGAGGAGCAGATTGACCTCTTTAGAAGACAGATAGAGATGGCGAAGGAACTCGACCTTCCAGTTATAGTTCATGACCGCGACGCGCATGAGGATACCTTTAACATTCTCAAAGAGATGAGACCAAAGGGAGTAGTTCACTGCTTCAGTGGCTCAGTAGAGATGGCGAAGGAGTATGTTAAATTCGGTTTCTATATCGGCGTCGGTGGTGTAGTAACATTTAAGAATGCTAGAAAAGCAGTTGAGGTTGTAGAGGCAGTTCCAGTGGAGAGTATTCTCCTTGAAACAGATTGTCCTTATATGGCCCCTACACCTTTTAGAGGGCAGCGCAACGACTCAAGCCTCATTTCTTATGTGGCAGAGAAAATCGCCGAAATCAAGGGCCTCACACCACAGGAAGTGTGTGACATAACAAATAAGAACGCGAAAGAATTTCTTGGTATTAAGTAATGTATATTGGTAACGTTGAAATTGAAGGTAAAGCGCTGCTGGCTCCAATGGCCGGTGTGGCTGACCGCGCCTTTCGCGAGCTTTGCGTGAGCTATGGTGCAGCCGGCGTGACATCTGAGATGGTCAGCGCAAAGGGCTTCACCATGGGTGACAGGAAGAGCAAAGCTCTCCTCATGCTCTCAGACACAGAACGACCAGCAGCGGTTCAAATCTTTGGTGACAGTCCAAAGATTCTCGCTGAGGCCGCAAGAAACGCACTAGAGTTTAATCCAAATTGGATAGATATAAACATGGGCTGTCCAGCACCTAAGATTGCTGGTAATGGTGGAGGCGCAAGTCTTATGAAGGACCCAGTGCTTGCACAGGATATTGCAAGGGCTGTAGTCTCCGAGCTCGACAATACTGATGTCCCTGTTACAGTTAAGTTCCGCACAGGTTGGGATAAAGATCACATCAACTGTGTTGAATTTGCTAAACGCATGGAGGATGTCGGAGTTGCCGCCGTTACAGTTCATGGCCGCACAAAGGAGCAGATGTATGCTCCGGGTATCAACTACGACGCTATTGCTGCCGTAAAGCAGGCTGTAAGTATCCCTGTCATAGGCAACGGTGACATTATAGACGGCCCGACAGCATCAGTGATGCTTGAGCGCACAGGTTGTGACGCTGTGGCTGTTGGCCGTGGCGCACAGGGTAGACCTTGGGTGTTCCAACAGATCAACGGATACCTCTCACCAGAACTTCGTATCATCCCTGAACCACCTATGTCAGAGATCATGCGTGTGATGATAAATCACGTTCAAAAAATCTGTGAGTACAAAGGCACAGAGATAGGCATGAAAGAGGCACGCAAACACGCTGCTTGGTATATCAGGGGCGTACGTGGTGCCGCACAGTTTAGAGCTGATATAGGAAAGCTTTCAAGCATGGAAGAACTTGAACAGCTTGCAATAAGAGTAATTGAAGCAGACCGAGGTTAACCTCGGTCTCTTTCATTTTTCTTACAATTTCATCCTAGGTGTTGACAATAGTATAATAGGGTGGTATAAGTATTACGGATGTTACATAACACCTGTTATGTAACGATTTAAACGGCTTATGCGTAAGGAGAAATGATTATGCCTCCAAGACCAAAGGTAACAAGAGAAGAAGTTCTTAATGCAGCATATGAAATTGCTGATGAGATCGGTGCGGATGCTATCTCTGCAAGAGAGGTAGGAGGACGTCTCGGTGTGACGACTTCACCGGTTTTCACATATTACTCAAATATGGAAGAACTTAAGAGAGAAGTTTATCTACTTGCGAAGAATAACTTCATTGAATATCTTCTCGGATGCAAGGACTTTAAACCTGCATTTAAAGAGTTTGGTATGCGTTGGTTCCGTTTTTCAGTTTCACATCCTAATCTATATTGCTTAATTCTCGAATCAGGAAACCTTTATGGCACAGAGAGGAACAGCATTTTAAAGGATTTTGGTGCTATAGTTCCACCTCTTGTAAAAGAGATTGAGGATTCCTTCGGGCTCAATGCGAAAGACTCTGAGGAACTTCTTCGACAGATGGTCCTAACAATTGTTGGTATTGTTGCTCTTCACCTTCACCGAGGCATGAGCGCAACAGAAGATGAAGTCTCTGGTCTAATTTCTGAAGCTTGCCTCGGTACCGTATTTGCCATGCAAGTTTCAGAGGGTAACTTTGATGAGAAAAAAGCACAGGTAATGTTGAAAGCAGTTGGCAATATGCCAAAGAAAATAAACAAAAAGAAAGGGGACAATTGATTATGTCATTTATTTATGTTAGACATCATGGTAAAATCTATAAGAAGCAAAGAAAAGATAGTTCATGGATTAATTCAATATCCTCTAAAGATGGAGTAATGGCTAACGAAGTTTTAAGGGCTCAGCCAGGCCATTGGCAGAACGATTTGAAATAAAGATTAGGGGCAAAAATCATGAGTAGAACTCAAGAGCAAAATGCAAAACGTCTTAAAAACATATTGAGTGCTATAGTACTCATTATCATAGTAGCTCTTGTTGTGCTCT